>Ga0233375_1000045_pt1 | contig 85264 bp, 91 predicted proteins | sample ElkDunMinimDraft_10_FD_191539 | JGI IMG/M metagenome (GOLD analysis project Ga0233375, IMG submission 191539) | Fecal eukaryotic communites from dung pellets of Tule Elk in California, USA - Elk Dung E16 | ecosystem: Host-associated > Mammals > Digestive system > Large intestine > Fecal | place...
GTACTCCTGCTGGTGCTCGCGCACCAGCCGTACGCACCTCGCACGCAGCTGGGGATCGATCTTCTTCGGCATGCTGTTCATCCTTCCGGACTCAAACAGCAGCGGCATCAAACCCGGGCCGGTTCAGTAGAGACCAACCGGTACGGCGCGAACAACAACACCGGTGACACCGTCTCCTACACACGGGGCGGCACGCTGGACTGGATCTCCTATGGCACCCGTGCGGGATCCGAACCCACAGCTGCCGACGGGTCCGGAGCGCCCTACCTGGTCGACTTCGAGGTCAAGGAACGCTGCCTGGCCACTACCGGGTGCGAACCGGGCGACCTGACCAAGGCGAGCGCGGTGCGCTGGCACGACACACCAGCCGACCTGCGCTGCAGCTCGACCACCTCCTGCAAGGACGTCCAGTCCCCGGCCTTCTTCTCCACCAAGCGCCTGTCCTCGGTGACCACCAACGTGCGGGTCGACGGTGCCTGGCGGCCGGTGACGACCTGGGACCTCACGCACACGTGGCGTGACCCGGGCGACGGCACGGGACGCTTCCTGTGGTTGTCCAAGATCGGACGACTGGCCCACGGACAACCCGGGACGAGCGACGACGTGCGCTTCGACCCGGTCACGTTCAGCGGAGGCCAGCAGCTGCCCTCACGGGTCAACGACACCATCAGCGACGGCTACCCGGAGATGAACCGCATCCGGGTCACCGGGATCACCACCGAGACCGGCGGCACCATCGGGATCGAGTACACGCCCGCGCAGTGCACCCGCAGCACCCATCCGGTCCCGTCGGACTGGAAGATCCCCGAGGCCACCCAGCGGGACAACACCAGCCGATGCTTCCCCATGACCTGGACACCGTGGGGTGAGAAGCAGCGCACCGAGTGGTTCCACACCTACCTGGTCAAGACGATCACCCAGTCACCGGGGCAGGACGCGGCACTGGGCCCGCAGGTCCGCACGACGTACACCTACTCCGGCGGCATGGCGTGGGCCAAGGTCGACGACCCGCTGGTGGCGAAGAAGGACCGCACCTGGTCCGAGATGCGCGGCTACGAGACCGTCACCACCACCACAGGCTCCGGCGACGCGGACAAGGTCTCGGCACGGTACCTGCGCGGCATGGGCGAGACCCTGACTCTCGACCCGGCTCTGACCAGCCGCGACGTCACCGACGATGAAGCATTCGCAGGGCAGACGCTCGTCACCACGACCTACAACGGTGACACTCCGGTCTCCAAGTCGGTCACGATTCCGACGGCCACCGAAGTGGCCCGCACCGGGTCATCTGGTGCCGGCGACCTGCTGATCGCCTCCCGCCTCTCGCGTGCCGACACCTACACCGGCATCTACGACGCCAGCGGTTCTCTGGAGCACGTCACCCGTACCGACGCGTCATACAACACGTACGGGCAGGTCACCAGCATCGACGACCACGGCGCGTGGTCAGCAGACACGGAGCAGGACGACACCACCGACGACCAGTGCACCCGCAACACCTACCTGGTCGCCAAGGCAGAACACCTGGTCGTACCCAAGGACACCGAGTCCGTCTCGGTCGCGTGCGGGACAACGCCGACGCGGCCCGACGACGTTGTCGCGGCCGCCCGGTACGCCTACGACGACCAGCCGTACGGGAATGCTCCGACCGACGGCCTGGTCACGCAGACGACACAGCTCGACCCGGACACAGGCACCTTCACGACCAACTCACCGGTGCTGTCGGCCACGTACGACCAGCACGGTCGGCCGACCAGCGCCACCGATGCTCTGGGCCGGGTCACCGGTACCGTCTACACCGAGAGCGCTGGTGTTCTGACCCGCGTCACGACCACCAGCCCCGACCCGGACGGTCCCGGAGACGGTGACGGTGACGGCATCACGCTGACGCCGCACACACAGACCACCACCCTGGACCCGGTCGTGGGCCTCCCGGTGACGGTCACCGACGCCAACGGCCGCGATACCAAGGCCGCCTACGACGCCGCAGGGCGCCTGACCTCGGTCACCTACCCCGACCGGGTCGGCAAGACGCCCAACATCACCTACGCCTACACGACCTCCTCGCGCGGCATCAACACCATCACGACCAAGTCCCTCGCCGCCGATGGGACCAGCTACCACGCCGTGGTCGAGCTGTTCGACGGGCAGCTGCGCCCGATCCAGGTCCAGACCGAGTCCCTTGACGGGCACACCGATGCCACCATCGGGCGCCTGGTCGTGGACACCCAGTACGACGACCTCGGTCGCGTCCGTCAGACCACCTCACCCTGGTACACCATGGGCCGGCCGGCCGCCTCCCTGGTCGCGATCACCACCGTCCCCGACGCGACCACCCGGTACACCTACGACGCCGCCGGGCGCACCACCGCGGAGATCCTGTACCTCGGCAACCCGGACAACCCCAACTACGAGGCCTGGCGGACCAAGACCGTCTACGACGGGACCACCACCACGGTCATCCCACCCGGCGGCGGGGTGCCCACCCAGACGATCACCGACGCCCGCGGCCGGCCCGTGACGATGCGGCAGTACCTGCGCGACCCGCAGGCCGATGCCGCAGCGGACACGCTCGCGGAGATCGTCGACCTGGCCTCCCAGGACACCACCTACCGCTACGACCACGCCGGCCGCCTCGGAACCATCGCAGACACGGCCGACAACGAATGGACCTACGAGTACGACTGGCTGGGCCGCCACATCAAGTCCAGGGATCCCGACGCCGGGGTCACGATCACCACGTACGACAAGGCCGGCCAGGTCACCGCCGTCGACCACGAGATGGGCGACCTGCGGTACACCTACGACCAGCTCGGTCGCCGCACCTCGATGCGGTACGGCTGGCAGCCCGACAAGATCCAGTCGCGGTGGTTCTACGACGTCCTGCACGCTCAAGCCGGCCCGAAGGCCGGACAGGTCGTCAAGGGTCAGATGACGGCGTCGTCCAGGTTCGACTTCGAGGACGAGTACGTCACCGCTACCACAGGCTTCGATGCCGCCTACCGCCCCACGGGCGAAGTGACCGTCATCCCCGACACCGCCGCGAACGAAGGGCTGGCGGGACGGTACGAGACGTCTGCCACCTACACCGCCGACGGGCAGGTCGCCTCGGTCACCTACGGTGCCGCAGGGAACCTGAACAAGGAGACGGTGACCACCCACTACAACAAGGCCTCGGCGCCCGAGTGGATGGGTGGCGGCTTCGGGTGGGGCACCTACGTCGCCACATCGCGGCACGACGTGTACGGGCGGCTGTCCTACCTCGACCTGGGCAACACCTACGGCACCGTCGTGTCCTACCTGTACCAGGACGGCACCAACCGACTGACCAACATGCGGCTGGACCGCGAACGGATCGGCGGCACCGAGATCGACCTGCGCTACACCTACGACGCAGTCGGAAACGTCACCTCCATCAAGGACAAGCCCACCGCGCTGGGGCGGGTGGGGGACCAGCAGTGCTTCCAGTACGACGCGCTCCGACAGTTGACCGAGGCATGGACACCCGCTACCGGGAACTGTGGTCTGGCCAAGTCGATCCCCGGGCTGGGCGGCGCTGCACCGTATTGGCAGTCGTTCGAGTACGACAGCATCGGCAACCGCACCACCCAGACCTACCGCACCCCCGGCGGTCAGGGCGACGGCCTGGTTACCACGAGCGACTACAGCTACGACGGTCCCCGCGACAAGAACAACGACGGCGACACCACCGACCTGGGCGAGCACGCCGGGCCGCATTCCGCCACGCAGGTCGAGACCACCGGCCCCGACGGAGACGTCCGCGTCGACATCGGGTACGACCCCGCCGGCGGGATGTACGAGCAGACCACGACCACCGACGACGCCAGCGAGCTGCGCAAGACCGAGTTCTACATGGAACGCGAACTGCGCTACACCTACGTCAAGTCCACCCTCTACCCCGAGCCCGAGCCCGAGCCCGAGCCCGGGTCCGGTGACGACGACTCCGACGGCGACCAGACGGACGACCCTGCTCCAGCGCCCGGCACTGGTGTCACGAGCGACGAGTTCACCATGAACTTGTACACCGCTGATGGTGAACGCCTCACCCGTACCTCACCGGACGGCAGCGTCACCGCCTACGTCGGCGGCCAAGAGGTCACCCGCAGCGCCTCCGGGCAGGTCACCGCGACGCGCTACTACGCCTTCGCCGGCCAGAGCGTCGCGATGCGCACCGCCAACGGCCTCGGTGGCGTTACCACCTTGGTCAACGACCACCACGGCACCCCCGTAGCGTCGGTGCACAACACCAACTGGACCACCAGTTCCGTCGACAAGCACTACACCCTGCCCTTCGGCACCGCCCGCGGCGGGGCGACGACCCCGGGCGATCACGAGTTCCTCGGCAAGACCGAGGACGCCACCACCGGCCTGACCAACATCGGCGCCCGCTGGTACGACGACACCCAGGGCCGGTTCCTGACCGTCGACCCCCTGCTGGACCCTGCCAACCCGCAGATGCTCAACGCGTACGCCTACGCGAACAACAACCCCACGTCCTTCAGCGACCCCACCGGTCTCCTGGTCGGGCCGCTCATCGACGGCGACTACAAGCTGACCCAGCAGGCGAATAAGGCCTTCCAGAACCCGGTCAAGGCGCCGAACACCTCATGGGCGCCGCCACCAGCAGCGCCCCCGCGAATCGTCCCGCCCGTCACGACCTCACCGACCACCGGGGCGGGCCGTGCCGCCACCCAGGCCGTCACGCGAGCCGCGACCAAGGCCGCCACCAAGGCCGTTCCGATCGTCGGCGTCGTCGCCGAGATGATCATCTTCGCTCCGTCCGTCGCTGACGGCACGTGTCCGGTGGGCGGGTGCACCAACCAGCAGCCCGCCGTCACGGTCAGCAACGGTGCCACAACAGCGATGGAGACAGGGACCGTCGATGTCACCCCTGCACCCAAGGACACCCTCGGCGGCGGGAACCCCGGTCAAGGCTCCAACGGCAAGGGCAACGGCGGGGGCAGCGGAACCAAGACCACCTTCGCCGACCCCGCAGACGACGACGGAGACGGTGCGGAGGAGCCGGATGCTGATTCTGAAGAGATATACTTCCGGTCGATGAGTCGGGAGCATTTCGACGAACTGAGTGCGACCGGTCGACTGTCTGCCACCGGTGAGACGTTCATCTCGCCCACGCGGGGATTCTCTGAGGCATACGACGGAGTACTGGTGGAGTTTACGCTGCGAGGCGGCACAACGGATGCATTGGCTGGGATTGGCGTACGCAACGCGCACGCCGCGACAGTTGCCCGATTCCCGGGAATGCCTGAGGCCGCGAAGGGCTGGGGTGCCACGTCGGCTTTCTTCAAAGGGGAAGGTGCGCAGATCAATATCGGGCTCGGTCGTGGGCCAGCGCTCGATATCTTCAATGCCGGCATCAGGTCATTCCGGAGGCTCATGTGACACCGGACCAGCGCAATGCAGTGCTGTCACTTGTGGCGGTACCGAATGCGGGACCGCCAGCTGACCCCGACGAAGTCTTGAGACGATTTGATACGTCCGACGGTCACGAGCTCGGGGTGCGGTTGCTGCGCGATGCTGTGCAGCGGAAGGATGCGGACGGTGTTTCGATGGCGCTCATCGTGACGGCGGTCTACGGCGTGTCCACTGAGCACCTGCAGCCGCTGCTGGCGTTGGCGACTGCTCCGTGGCACCGCGGACACGAGGACGTCGTGACCGAGTTGAGACGCCTCAGGAGCCCAACGTCAGTCGATGCTCTTCGGCATCTAGCCCAGTGGGTTCCCGGCTACTTGGACTATGACGAAAACCGCGCACTCGCGGTGAAGGCTGTGCGAGCTCTCGGTAGCATCCCCGGCGAAGCTGCCGACCGAGCGCTGTTGTCGCTGCTGGACTCAGACTCTGAGATCGTCCGGCTGCAAACGACGAAGCAAATCGAGCGCCGCAGATCTGCGTGAGCGTCATTGCGTTGCACCGATGACGCGGGCAACGGGGCACGGCAATGGGTAGGGCTGTTCGTTGGGAAGGCGTGATGGGTCGGTGGCGTGACGCAAGCTGTGCGCGTACGGCGTGATGTCATCGATCGAGACGATCCAGTGGTGCAGGTAATTGTGCACGGCTGGGCCGGAGAGCCCGACCTGGAGTGAACGCCAGGGCAGTGGGTTGAGGTCGACGTCGCGCTCGGGGTCCCATTGGACCCGCACCGGGCTGGTCGCTTTGCGTGCGCGCCATTCTTCGAGGCTTGTATAGACCTCCGGGTCGTAATGGCTCAGGCACGCCGACGCGAGGGCTTCTTCGAACCCGCTGCGAGTGATCTTGATGGCTAGCACGTGATCCTGACCGGGCTTGGTCCCCCATCCGCAGCGATACATCATCCACAGGAACGACGGCTTTATCCAGGTCATCCGGTCGGTCTTGAATGGGGCAACAAAGGTCTGCGCGTCGAGAGCGGGCAGAGCGATCGAGGCGGAGTATGCCTGATAAACGGTGACTGTCGCTTCGTCGTGGATGGAGCGGATTTGACGTGCTGGAACCTTGGATCGTCCGCCCACTTTCGCTCCTCCGGTGTATCGGTTGACAGATCTGAAGGGTCATGGACGCTGATGCCGCCTGGCGACCCTTCGCTGGGAGAGTAGCAGCGCTCTTTGGTACGCCTTGCTGCGGGCTGTGACCTCAGGGTTGGCGAGGATGACTTTGTGTGGCTTGTCAGACAGCCACTCACGGTGCAGTTCCAGCTCGATCAGGGACGAGGTCCGTGACTTGTTGCGCAGGTGCTGCCAGGTCGGGCGTGCTGAGAGGACCTCGTCGTCGCGGGCCATGCGGACCTGCACGGGTTCGATCGCCAGGTCTACGTCGCCAAGGCGCTCGGCGTCGGTGAGGTACGAACCGAAGATGACGACTTCGGGCACCTGGTAGAGGGCGTCCTTATTGGCGTTCAGTGTCCTGACGCGGTCGAGGAACTCGTGCAGGGCGCGGTCGGCGGTCTTGCGGGTCACAGTAGTGAGCGAGGCTTGACTGAACGCGTTCCCTTGCTCTGTTAACTGACCACGTCTTCGTCGTCGTCGCGTTCGATCAGTCCGCGACTGACCAGGGCGTCCACCAGGTCGTCGGCTTGTTCGTTCGCGGTGCCGGTTGCCTGGGCGAGCCAGTAGGGCGTGACCCAGCGGCTGCGGGACCGGCGTAGCGCGTCTCGTAGGCGGCGAGCGGGAACGCCAGCGAAAGTCTCGGTCAGGTCGAGGCGCATGACCCACAGTGTGCCCAAATGACGGTCGACCGCGTACTGAGGTTTTCTCGCCTCAATTCGGTGATGGGTCGTTGAAGATGGAGCAGGACGAGGGCGGCGGCGGTGATCTCGGTGATGCGCCAGGGATCGAGGGTGACGCGGCGTAGGACGGGCCAGGCTGCTTTCAGCAGGGCGTTGGCGCGTTCGGCCGGGGCGCGTAGCGCGTTGCTCATCGCGTTGCGGCTGACCGCGTCGGTGTTGAGGTTGGTTCCTTTGAACGGCACGATGATGCCGATCCCGGCGCCCTCGTAGCCCTTGTCGGTCAGGGTGGGCAGTCCCGCGGCAGCGGCGGGATATAGCCAGGGCAGGACGTGGGTGCGGGCGGTGACGATGTCGTTGACCGTGCCGGGCTCGACGGCGCTGACCCATTCGGGGTAGCCGGCAGGACCGGTCAGGACCTGGAGGTTCCCGCCGTGCTGAGCGTGCTTGCCCGACCACCACAGGTCCGCGGTCCCGGCCCCGCGGGCGGCGATCTTCGTGGTGGGGATCAGCGTGCCGTCCAGGCAGAGGAACGGCCAGTCCTGGGCCGTGGCGCGTTGAAGGACCTGCGGGAGCGTGGGTGCCTTCTGCGCGATCACGTCGATCGCTTCGTGCAGGTAGCGGTCGATCGCTTCGTGCAGGTAGCGGTAAGCGGTCGCGATGCTGATCCCGGCGTCCAGGGCCAGGATCCGCAGCTTTGTGGCGTCCTTGAACCAGCGCAGCACCAGCAGCGCCTGCGTGCGGGCGGTCGCGGCGCGCTGCACCGGACGGGCACCTGGCCGGCGGCGATGCGCGGGCAACCATCTCGTCACGGTTTCCACAGTGGCTTGGGGCACGTCGAGACTGGCACGATAGGTGATCAACGCGGGGTCCTCGCTGGGGAACAGGGTGTCTTGGCGGATTCCCGATCCTTCCGGTCAGGACCCCGCGTCCCGACCACGACACACCGCGAACTGGCAGGTCACGGCCCTGCGGGCCGACCTCCCGCGTTCAACCCCTTCCTCAAGGACGCATCATCGCGCCGAGGAACGAGACGAGAAAACCTCACTGGCTGAGCCCGAAATTGTCGGCACAGGTGCCAGTGACGACCTACACGGGAGCGGACCCAATCGTGCAGGAGTACATCAGGTCTGCGCACTTTGCCAGTTTTCGCCAGGAGGTGATTGGGAACCTGCAGTTCGGAACGCCAATCCAGGGCGGTGGCCAAATCAATGTTGGCACCCAAATCTCAGGCCGCTATAGAGCGAATCCCGATGGCTGTGGGTCGGCTATCTGCAACATCTTGAACGACACGGGGACCCATCACGGTGCGGATTATCTAGGAGATGGTCAGTACAACAACATGGCGATAGCCTTGCTCGGATCCCATGAGCTCACTGCAGCGCCTACGGCCATTACATTTGACGACGGAGCGACGGGTGGGGTGCGGCAAACCACGATTCAGTACCGAACGGTGAACTCAACCACGATGGGTTCCGCTACTCGCATACCAGGGCCAGCGGGATACGGGGGCGTCGGCGATGTGCAGAGTACTGTCGTGGATAATATTTCCTACGGAGCGAATGTCGGTAGGCCAGTGATTCAGGAGTTTGTTTGGTATGAGCGATACACGTGCACGTATGAAGGCAAATAGGGCGGCTGGCTCGCTCGGCCTACTACTTGCTATAGCGACCAGTGGTTGCCAAGGCTCCTGGGATTACCGCCCTCCTGCTGTGTCCTCGGCCGAGCTCGAGGGTGCCTGGGTTGATCAAGAGGATGGGGGCACACTTGTGGTGTTCGGCGAGGATAACGAAGCCACGGTTTGTGATTTCCCGGCGAAGTATTTGACTTTCGCGGGAACTTCTGGTGATGGGGAGCGCGTGAGCTTTGAAGCTGGTTTTGAGATCCTCGACGGTGTAGAGGTGCAGGTGGGCGCCCGTCAGGGTTCGGCGTACTCAGGAGCTTTGGTCGAGTTCTCGACCCAAGGAGATGAAAGCAATACCACGCTGTACGCTCAAAGGTTTGGAGATCCCGACAGTTCCGATGTGAGAATCTTCGAGAAGGTCGATTCGTTTGAAGCTGAGACGGTGGAGACCTGCTTATCTTGACTGCGCCGTGTACGGTCTAATCACCTGTCCTGTCGGTCGGGCCATGCAATGGGTTATCACACGCTGCAACTTCGTTCAATGGAATGGCGGTCAGTGCCCCAAGCCGCAGGCGGGCGCCGTCGTGCAGACCGCGACATTCCCGGATCGTCACCAAGGTGAACCGGTCCACTAGTCGAGCCGACTACAGGACGCAGACCTATCGGTGCGACTAGCGGAGCCGTGATGATTACGGGAATTCAGTACGGCTGCATGATGAGTCGTTTTTGTTTATTGGGAAAGAATGCCATCGTCGCTGCAAACGCCAATGTCGGCGCGACTGGAACTGGTGGCACGGAGGACGACGCGTCCATTGGGCCGGGGTGCGACTATGCGGTTCGCGTCGAGGAGGTTACGCAGGCGAATTTCGATGAGGTTCTTTACTCTAACGACGTGGAGTCCTCATTGCCTGGCGCGGGGCGAATGAGAGACGAGGGCGCATGGAACTAAAACTTTGGCACATACCGACGATAGCTGCACTTCTGGCCGTCGTGCTGTGTTCGTGTTCTTCTGTTCCTGACCTCCCCCGGGCGTGGGTGTCCTCTGCGTTTGATTACAACAGGGCTGGCGTTCCCGAAATGTCGGACAGGGTGGGCGGCGTAGTCATTGAAGACGATGGATCGGCGACTGTAGCTGAGATACCAGTCGTTCCGGAAGATTTGTCGTGCGAAATGAAGAATGTGACTCTGATTTCTGGCCAAGCTACCTGGGAGTCAAACGGCAACGGATCGTTCCTGATTTCGACCGAGCAGGGCGACGTCTCGGTCGTGGCCGATACTCAAGGGATCGCATCCGTTAACTGGGAGAAGGTCTACGTCGGGCCGTGCGGCGTCGAGACTCCAAGCGGCATGGTTGTTACATTCGGATTCGCCCCGGTCGAGGATGTGAGACCTCCTTTGGAATAAGGGCGCAGAGGTTGTTGACGCTAACCTCGGCCACTCACTTCAAGGAGTGTTGAACCACCCACAACTGCATTTTGTTCGGTCGCCGGTCGCCGGTCGCCGCCGCGTCGCGATGGTGATGGTCGCTCCGGTTGCCGGAGGGGCCACTCTCCAGGACTGGCGTGTGGACCAAAAGGGCCCGCGGGCCATCATCGTCGGTCGCCCCGTCAAGCGCTGAGGTCCGGCGGCATCCGGAGGGAGCCGCACCGGGCGCGAGATGCGTGGGTGGGTTGCGGTTCAAGTCGGTCCACGGGTCGTCCACGCGAGAGGGCTTCACGCCCCGGAATCCTCAGTCAGTCCTCGGGATCGTCAACCGACAACGCCCGCGGTTGACCGCCAGTGCCTGGTGGGCGAAAATGGCTCGTGAGGGGCAAGAATCCGCAGCATTCTGCGATTTCGAGCCGCTCACCAGTGCTATCGCACCAACCCGCCGTGATTCCTCCGGGAAGCCGGGAAGATTCGAACCGACCTGAGAAGGTCGGGGGTTCGAATCCCCCTAGCTCCACAGACGGAAACCCCGCTTGACCAGGGCAAACGCTCCGGTCAAGCGGGGTTTCTTCGTTGCCTAGGAGGCGTCTTCCTCCGATTGCGGCCCCTCGGCGGCCCCCGAGTCGTCAGAGACCCCTTCATTGAGGCGATCCAGGCCCGCCTTGTCGGCTCCGGTACCGAGGTAGTGCAGGTACCGGTTCGTGGTCGCGATAGACTCGGGGCCGCACCATGCCTGCACCGTTCCGGGGCCGATGCGCCGTGCCAGAGGCACGCGGCGATGTGACACGGATCGTGGCGGCGCCGGCCACGGCCGGGCCAACGTTTCCCGGCGTCGTCGAGCCTGGTCCAGTCAAGCAGCCGCAGCGACGACGACCGCCAGATGCTCCCGACGCGGGATCCGCCGGGGTTCGCGAAACGTGCAAGAGCGGTGGCATGCGCGCCTGAGCCCGTGGTGGTCGGGTTCGTGCCCGGCATCGAGCACGCTTCCGTCATGAGCGGCCCGGCTCCTGGGTAGCGGCCCAGGCCTGATAGTTCTTCCTCATGCGCGAGCGGAACGAGGCGATCAAGACGCTCGCAGAGCGCAGAATGCCTCCGGACGTCGACGTCGAAGTGCTCAAGGCACGTCCGCTCGGCAGGCTGCACGTCGAGGAGAACGTGTAGGACGCGGTGCCGGAACGGCGTCCTGCCACCCCGCGAGGACAGAGCCAGGGAGCCGGTTCTTTACGCCGTGTTGACCTGCTCCGTGTCCGTTCCGTTAGCCTTGGGCTCGCCATGACCCTGACACGTGCCGCCCGCTCGCTCCTCGCCGAACTTCGGCGAGAGGCCAAGCGCGCACTGGTGGTCGCGTTCCTGGCGTTCACCGCCCTGGGCGTGCAGCTGTTGTGCGACGTCCACCTGAACGAGGTCGGCCACGCCCACCCGACGGCCGCCGTCGGGCAGTACGCGGCCTCTGCCGCGCTGACCGCCGAGGGTGAAGGAGCGGACGGCCACCACGACGAGGCCGGCGACCACTGCCCGGAGAACCGCACGGTGACGGCCCGGTACGACCGCTCCGGTGCGGCTTCCGCGGAGCTGGCCCCGGCGCCGGAGCTCGCAGTGCAGTGGCCGGTGCCCCACGTCGTCCACCTGCAGCCCGCGGTTCCTCCGGGCGTGGCCGTGGCAGCCGCGCCGTCCCTGCACGCGCTCGGGATCTCCCGGACGTAGGCCGCCCCACCCCGTCGACACCACCACCCCTCAGGTGCGTCGGCGGGTTTCGCGTGCCCCGAACCCGGGTCCGCCGCCTTCGACCAAACCGATCCCCAGGAGAACACCCTTGGCAACATCGCCGCGAGTACGCCCCGGACGGGGCCGTCACAGGAAGGGACGGCATTCCGCGCCGTCGGGCAGCGCGCTGCCCGCGACCACGGGGCGGTGGCCGTTGAAGGTCGGGGTCGGGCTCACCCTTGTCGCCACCCTGTCGGTCACCGTCGCGACAGCGGGTGGGCCAGGAGGTGACGCGCGCGACGTGTCGGCAGCAGCCGCCGCGCTCTCCGACCCGTCGTCCGGCGCGGCCGACGCAGCGCGGGACCAGGACGGCGCCGCATCGCGTAGCCAGGAACGCGCATCACGTGGGACGGCAGACGCAGCCATCACTGTTCCCCAGGACACGAGGATGTCCGGCGAGGAGAGCGGGGCCGTCGAGGTCGAGGCTCCGCCCGTCCTCCCCGGCTGCGACGGCGAGGCGACCGGTGCGGGGGTCAACGGCTACCTGTCCGACGACCAGCTGTGCGACCTCTGGGGCGGTTACCCGCCGGTCCGGGCCGACGCCGCCGTCGCCCTGGCCGGCCTCAACCAGGCGTACATCGAGCGGTTCGGCGAGGCACTCTGCCTCACCGACGGCTACCGCAGCTACGAGCAGCAGGTCACCGCGAAGGCGCAGAAGCCCACGCTGACGGCTACGCCGGGCACCTCGAACCATGGCTGGGGTATCGCGGTGGACATCTGCGCCGACGGCTACGCGGGCGAGCGCTTCGACTGGCTCAAGGCGAACGGCCCGCAGTACGGCTGGGACAACCCGCAGTGGGCGCGGGCCGGCGGCTCCGGGCCGTACGAACCGTGGCACTGGGAGTTCACGCCGGTGTGACGTGCCAGCGTGAACGCGGTCGGTAGGGGCGCGGCGTTCTTGTGAAGAGGGCTGGCGACGAGGCACGCGCAGCCCTGCACTCCTGAGTTCGATCTCGCGAGCCGGCCAGCGACGCCGCAGTTATCCGAGGCCCGCTCTCGTCGCCAGCGGGGAGACGTGCACGTGGACGACGGTGAGCACGATGCGTGCCTCCTGTTGCCCGTGACCGGCCAGCAGGTCGCGCACTACCCGGTGAACGGTTTGCGTCGTGACCGTGGCCCCGGCGGCAGCGTGAACACCCAGCGCGATGTCGACCTGTGTCCCGTCGTCGTTCTGCTGAACCAGGACCAAGGGTGCGTCGGCATCTCGGAGCCCGAGCCGCCGGGCGCCCGCGCCCACGGCGTTGGACATCAGCGACCCCGGGCCGTACAGGTCTGCGACGCCTGGGGTCGCCCGGACGGCGGCTTCGATCTCGGCTGCGACCTCCGCCCACTGCATTGGATTCATCGGCAGATCTCCTTGGTTCATGGGCGGTATATCCGTACGTCGCGGATGGTGATGTCGATGGCCGTGACGTTGAGCGTGGTGTGCGCCGTCAGCCGGGCGGCGATCTCGGTCCTCAGCTGCTCCGCCACGTGCGTCAGTTGCTCGCCGTACGGCACGCTCACGTCCACCAGGACGCGGATGGGTGCACCTGGCTCGGTGACGTCGCCTTCCAAGCGGCAGCGTCCGACGAGCACGCCGGGAAGGAGGTCCTCGGCGCCCCGGACAAGGCCGCGAACGGCACCCTCGGTGATGCCCAGATCGGCGTTCGGGCCGGACGATGTCAGGGGGACGCGGCGTCCGGCGCGCGCCTCCAGCGCGATCCCGCCGAGCACCTGGCGTACCCAGCTGTCATCGGCCTCCGGCTCGGCGGCGGTGTCGGCGGCGATCAGCTCCGGGGTCAGGCCCCGCAGCCGGTCGAGCGCATCGAGGGCAAGCTGGCAGGACGGCGACCCGTCGATGGACGGGTCGGGCGGGACACGGCCTGCCTCCAGGTAGTCGGTGAGCTCTTCGATGGTGTGCCCGTCGAGGCCCTCCGGCCCGAGGTCGAGTGGGCGGGGAGCAGGTGCATCGTGCGGGTCGTGCGCATCGTCCTGGGGCATCATCGCCATTCCTCCATCCGCACGAGGATGTGCCTCCGTGCGCGAGCGAGCAGTCCCCTGACGGTCGTCACAGGAATATCCATCTCCTCAGCGATCTCGTCGTAGGAGTGTCCACCCACCTCACGTAGCACCCAGGCCTCACGTTCGGCATCGGCGAGTGTGTGGAGCGCTGCACCGAGGGCGTCGACCCCGGCGCGCGACTCCACGAGACGAGGCGGCGAGTCATGGGCAGGAGCGGGTGGTTCGACATCGTCCACGCTGACCTGGACCCGGCGCGTGCGTATGCGGTCCAGCGCCTTACGGCCCACGATGCGCATCAGCCAGCTCTTCACCCTACCCGGGTCCTCCAGCTCGGGCAGACGCTGCCAGGCCGTCACGAAGGCCTCCTGCACGACGTCGTCCACGTCCGCGCCGGCATTCAACATCCGGCGGGTATACGCACGCATCATCGGGGTGTAGCGACGGACGAGCACCGCGAACGCGGCAACGTCCCCGTCGGCGGCGCGGCCGGCGACTATGTGGTCGTCCGCGCCGTCGAGCGGGGTCGGGAAGCGGTCGGTGCTCAGTGTGCGTTCCTGCGCCCGCGACCTGTGATGGCGCCGTAGATCAGCAGCACGACGATCGACCCGGCGATCGCGAGCAGCCAGGTTGACAGAGAAAAGAACGAGTCCATGTCCGCGTCGAAGAGGAGGCCGCCCAGCCAGCCGCCCAGGAAGGCACCGATGACGCCGAGCAGGAGGGTGGCGAACCATCCTCCTGCCTGCTTGCCGGGGAGGATGAGCTTGGCGATCGCACCGGCGATGAGGCCGAGCAGCAGGAAGCTGAAGAATCCCATGATCTATTCCTTTGCAGTCAGATGTCGAGCGGCGGGGTGAGGTCACGGACCGCGACCTCACCCCGGAAGGGATCACTTCTTGAAGGCGTCCTTGACATCCTCGGCCGCGTCCTTGACCTCGGCCTTGGCCTGGTCGGTCCTGCCCTCGGCAATGAGCTTGTCGTTGTCCGTGGCGTCTCCCAAGGCTTCCTTCGCCTTGCCGAGTGCCTTCTCTGCCGCGTTCTTGACCTTGTCTGTTCCGCTCATGCGTCCTCCTTTTGTTCACGGCCCCCGGGTTCGGGGAACGAGCCTGTGAGAACTTCTCTGGACCGTATGCACTACCCAGCGTCGCGCGTGTGCGCTGTTTACGCCTGTCAGGCCGCACGGTCAGTGCAACCGGGTGGCCGAGCGGAGCCCGTCCAGCCAGCTGCGATCCGACAGGTGCACCATGACCGGCACCCGAGCACCCGCGAGCGCGTCCCACTCCTGCACCGCGTCCTCGGTCGCCGACAGCACGCGGGAGAGGTTCGCGCCGCGCCGTATGGTCAGTACCAGGCTGATGGCAGGTGCCCCCTTGACCCGGTGCGCACCGGTGTGTGCCGAGAGCACGTCAGCCCGCTTGCCGAGTGCTCCGGTGAGGACCGCATCCGCGACGTTCGGGTGGACGCGGACGTGCCCGTCGTCGGAGTCGAGGTCGAGGACCGACGTTGCCCGGCGCGCGCCCCGGGTGCAGAGGAACACCACCAGGAAGAGTGTCAGCAGGACTGCCACAGCGAGTCCGACGACGACGGCGCCCGGCACGCCGCCGACCTCCGGCAGGCCTGTTGCCCATACCTTGACCTGCGTCGCCGCCGCACCGACCGATTTCGCGGGCAGTATCGAGCCGAGCCACCCGGACTGTGTCCCGGTGAGGATCGCCGCCGTGCCGGACGCGGCCAGCAGCAGCCCACAGAACAGGAGCAGCGCGCGGTTGAGAACTCTTCCGGTCGAGCTCACGAGACCACCCCCTGGCGTGCGATGTACAGCTTCGGTACGACGGAGAACCCGACCGCGGCGAGGGTCGCGGCCGCGGCGTCGGTCGCCGCGTCGCGGTCGACCGGCACGCCGCTGGTCGGTGTCACCCGGACGGTCGCGCTGCGCCGTCCGATCGTGGCGGAGACCTGCCGGGAGTCGATGCTGCACCGCAGCGCCACCGCGTCCGCGACGGCATCTGCGAGGACGCCGTCGTCGACGACCAGCGCCATCCGTTCGGTGCTGCGTGCCCGCCGCGCCAGCCGTCCGGGCAGTACCGCGAGGAGGATCAGCAGCAGGGCGACCACGATCGCCACCGCGCCCGCGGCGGTCAGCGCGCTGCCGTCCTTCGCGAACGAGGTTACCGACGCGGCACGGTCCGCGACGAGGGCCCGGGCACCCGCGTCGGCGACCCACCACACGCCCAGAGCGATCGCGGCGACCAGCAGCACGACGAGGACGGATGCGAGGACGACGGCGGAGCCGGTGCGCGCGGAGTGTGTCTCCCGGCGCAGGACCCGCCGGTATATCGCCTGCTCGTCGGTCACCTGGTCCTCCTCTCCGTCGGCCGCCGTACGCCCGAGTAGCGCACGTCGACCGCGCCGACCGTGCGGCCGCCGAGGTCACGCATGCCCGCGATCACATCGCGTCGGAGCAGGGCGCTGCGGTCGGCGATCGACCCGGTGTGTCCCGCCCCGACGGCGACCGGCACGGTCACCGTCACCTTCAGCGAGCCCCCGGCGTCCGCCAGACGCACCGCTATCGCGTCCACATGCGCCGCGTCCCGGACGAGACACACGGCGAGACGTTCTAGCGCTCGTGCGGTGATGCGGGTCGTTCCCGGGACGGCCGGTCCCGCCCCCACGGGGCGGTCGGTGCCGGTCATGACGAGGATCGCCTGCCGCGGAAGGCGTCCGCGAGGGCCCGGACGTCCAGACGTCCTTCGGCCACCCGACCGAAGGCGGCACCGACGAGCATGGCTATCGCCACGAGTGCGAATGCCCAGAAACCGACGGCGATCCAGGTCAGGGTCAGTACCGCGCCTGCGGCGGCACCGACGGTCGTGGCGCTCACCGGACCCGGCCCGGCTGCTGCGACTCGTCGTCGTGGGCGTCGTCATCGGGCAGGTGCACGTCGTTCACGGTCACGTTGACCTCGGCGACGTCCATACCGACCAGGTCGTGCATGGCGCGGGCGATCGCGGAGCGCACGTCGTCGGAGACGGTCTGCAGCGCGGCGGGGTAGTCAGCCACGATGGTCACGTCGACGGCGACTTGCTTCTCCCCCACCTCGACGGTGATCCCCTGGGTCAGGTCGGTTGAGTTGAGGGCGTCGCGGATGGAGCCGACGACCCGTGCGGCGCCGCCGCCGAGCGCGTAGACGCCGCTGACCTCGCGGGCGGCGATGCCGGCGATCTTCGCGACGACACCGTCCTCGATGGTGGTCCGACCCTCGACCGGTGCCGTCCCCAGGGAGTCGGTCTGTGCCTTCGGCTGCGTCCCGCTCGTTACGTTCGCCATGATGAGCTCCTTCGCACTTCGCTCTTTCGCGCCCCCTGCGGGTGCGAGCCGCCATGGTTGGCGACACTGGTGAGACGTGCCAGGTCCACTGTTCGTCACAAACTCGTCTCAAGCCGCTGGTGCTGTGCGCGGTCAGTGCCGTGACGAGCGGAGGGCAGACCGTCTTGGTGCCCTTCCTCTTCTTCGTCCTCGAGGCCCTGAGCGCCCTCTGGCCACCGTGCACCACCTGGCTCTCATGGCCCCGGCCGTGACACGATCACGCCGTGATCGACAAGGGCCAGGGCCGCGCACCCGCCCGGCTGGTGATGATCAGTGGCCCCATCGCGGCGGGGAAGAGCACGCTTGCCGGTGAGCTGGTCACGGCGCTGCGCGCGGAGGGCTTCTCGGTCGTGGGCACCGACCTCGACACCGTCGCGGAGATGGCGTTGCCGACTCTCCCGGACTGGGAGTGGGCGCACAGTATTCACGCGCAGCTGGTCGGGGCCTGGCTGCGGACCGGCATCGACATCGTCGTCGACGAGGGCACGTCGAGCCTCGCCGAGGTGCACCAGGTACTCGACCGGGCACCTGAGGGGACCACGGTCCTCCACGTCGTGCTCACTGCCGACTACGACGCCTCGCTCGCCCGGGCGAGCGGGGATCCGAGCCGCGGGATCAGCAAGGACCCGGCCTTCCTGCGCGCGGCACACGACGAGTACGCGCGGCATCAGCCGCACCTGCCGAGCGACCTGCACCTGCACGTCGAAGGCCAGGAACCGAGCGCGTTGGCCCGGCAGGTTCTCGCGCACCTGCTCTGAGCGCATCCCGATGTCGTTCCGCGAATCGTCAGGAATTGAAGCCTCCAACCCGCGTTCTCGGCGTTACGATCGAAAGCATGCCGCACATGAGGATCCGGGATGCCGCCACCTACCTGGGGGTGAGTGACGACACCGTGCGCCGCTGGGTCGACAAGGGCCTGCTCAACGCGACCAGCGACGAGTCGGGTCGCAAGGTTGTCGACGGTTACGAGGTCGCCCTGGTCGCGCGCCAGCAGGCCACCCTCCCCGGTCCGCCCGGCGGGACCGCGAGCTCGGCGCGCAACCGGTTCGTCGGGCTGGTCACCGACATCCAGACCGACACGGTCATGGCCCAGGTCGAGCTGCAGTGCGGGCCGTTCCGCGTGGTGTCGCTCATGAGCAGCGAGGCGGTGCGGGACCTGGGGCTGGAGCTGGGTTCCGTGGCCGTCGCCGTCATCAAGTCCACCACGGTGATCGTCGAGACGGCCAGGGGTGAGTCATGAGACGAAGGCTCTCGGTCGCGCCCGCGGCGCTGGCCCTGGCCGTTGCCTCCGGATGCGCCGTCGGACCCGGTGGTGGCGCCGCAGCGGACGACGGCGCCGGGACGACCCTGACCGTCTACGCGGCGGCCTCGCTGACCGCGACGTTCGAGCAGATCGGCCAGGAGTTCGAGGCGACCCACGACGGCGTCGAGGTCACCCTCAGCTTCGCCGGGTCCTCGGACCTGGCGGCGCAGATCCAGGAGGGTGCCCCGGCTGACGTCTTCGCCTCGGCCGACGAGGCCAACATGGCCAAGGTGGCCGACGACGGCCTGGCAGGCGCCGGTCCCGTGGCGTTCGCCTCCAACACCCTGGAGATCGCGGTGCCCGCGGGCAACCCCGCCGGGATCGAGGACCTCGACGACCTGACCGGCGACGGTGTCAACCTGGTCGTCTGCGCCCCGGAGGTGCCGTGCGGCGCCGCCACGCAGGAGGTCGCCGCGGCGGGAGGTGTCGCGCTCGCCCCCGTCAGCGAGGAGCGGTCGGTGACCGACGTGCTGGCCAAGGTCACCACGGGTGAGGCCGATGCCGGCCTGGTGTACGTGACCGACGTGGCGGGGGCCGGAGCCGCGGTCGAGGGCATCGAGCTCCCGGAATCGTCCTCCGCGGTGAACGTCTACCCGATCGCGCCCGTCGCCGGCAGCACGCACGCGGACCTGGCGCAGGAATTCGTGGACCTCGTCCTGGCGGAGACCGGCCAGTCCCTGCTGCGCGACGCCGGGTTCGCGCCGGCCCCCTGATGGCTGCCGCGCCCAGCCGGGTCGGCGTCCCGACCTGGATCTTCGTCCCCGCCGTGGCGGGGGCGGTCTTCGTGCTGCTCCCGCTGGCGGCGATCGTGCTGCGCACGCCCTGGGGCCGGTTCCTCGATCTGCTGGTCTCGCCCGCCTCCACCGAGGCGCTGCTGCTGAGCCTGCGCACCTCGGGTACGAGCACCCTGCTGTGCATCCTGTTCGGCGTGCCCATGGCCGTGGTCCTGGCCCGCACGTCGTTCCGCGGTCAGGGCATCCTGCGGTCGCTGGTCCTGCTGCCCCTGGTGCTGCCGCCCGTCGTCGGTGGCATCGCCCTGCTCTACACGTTCGGGCGGCGCGGGCTGCTCGGCGAGGCGTTCGAGGTGCTCGGTGTCCAGATCGCGTTCTCCACCACCGCCGTGGTCCTGGCCCAGACGTTCGTGGCGCTCCCGTTCCTCGTGGTCAGCCTCGAGGGCTCCCTGCGGTCCGCGGGCCAGCGGTACGAGGTCGTGGCCGCCACCCTGGGCGCGAGCCCGACCACGGTGTTCCGCCGGGTGACCCTGCCGCTGGTGCTGCCGGGCCTGGTCTCGGGCGCGGTACTGGCCTTCGCCCGGTCACTGGGCGAGTTCGGCGCCACGATCACCTTCGCCGGCAGCCTCCAGGGAGTCACGCGCACGCTCCCGCTGGAGATCTACCTGCGCCGGGAGACCGACGCCCAGGCGGCGGTGGCCCTCTCGCTCGTCCTCGTGATGGTCGCGATCCTGGTCATCGGCTTCGCCCGGCAGGGCAGGACCAGCCTGTGACGTTCCGGTACGACGCCGTCGTGGCCGGCCGCGGCGTCGATCTCGCCTTCGACGTAGGGCCCGGGGAGACCCTCGCGCTGCTCGGACCGAACGGCGCCGGGAAGTCCACCGCCCTGACCGTGGCCGCCGGCCTGCTCCGCCCGGACTCCGGCCGGGTCGTGCTGGACGGGCGGCCCCTGACCGTCACCGGTCGTGCGGGGCGCGACGTGCTGGTGCCCCCGCACGACCGGCAGGTCTCCCTGCTGGCGCAGGAGCCGCTCCTCTTCCCGCACCTGAGTGTGCTGGACAACGTGGCGTTCGGTCCGCGCAGCCGCGGCGCGAGCCGGGCCGGGTCCCGCGCGGTGGCCCGCCGCTGGCTGGGCGAGGTCGGGATCGAGGAGCTCGCCGACCGCCGTCCGGCACGGATCTCCGGCGGGCAGGCGCAGCGGGCCGCCGTGGCGCGGGCCCTCGCCGCCGACCCGAGGCTGCTGCTCCTGGACGAGCCCATGGCGGCCCTCGACGTCGCGGTGACCCCCGCCCTGCGCCAGACCCTGCGCCGCGTGCTGGCCGACCGTACCGTCGTGCTGGTCACCCACGACGCGCTGGACGCGCTGCTGCTCGCCGACCGTGTCGCCGTGATCGAGAACGGCACGATCGTCGACCAGGGCATCACGTCCGAGGTGCTGGCCCGGCCGCGCAGCCGGTTCACCGCACAGATCGCCGGCCTCAACCTGGTCACGGGCACCTGGCGCGACCACGCGGTGCTCACCTCGGCGGGCATGCGGGTCGAGGGGCACCCCACCGGCCCGCCGCCGCGTGACGGCGATCCCGTGGTGGCGGTGTTCCCACCGAGCGCGGTGTCCGTCTTCCTGGACGACCCGGGCGGCAGCCCGCGCAACGCCCTCGACGTCACGATCACGCACCTCGAACCCCACGGCGGCCAGATCCGCGTGCGCACGGAGAGCCTCAGCGCGGACATCACCGCGCGAGCCGCCGCGGAGCTGGACCTCGTGCCGGGATCGCGCGCCTTCTTCGTGGTCAAGGCGACCGAGATCGCCGTCTACGGCACGTGACCTGCCGGCCGCCGCGCCCGGGATCAGGACCCGACGACCGCCGTCACCCGGATCTCGACGCGCATCCCCGGCGCGCCGAGGGCCGGCACGCCGGTCTCGGTCCAGACCGGGGCGCGCCCGCCCATGCGCTTCCGGAGCTGCTCGACCATGACCCGGTTGTGCGTCTCGCCGATGAAGCCGGGCGTCTCGGGCACGTGGTACGAGTTGACGTGCACGACGTCATGCCAGGTGGCGCCGGCCGTTCGCAGGGTCCGCTCGACGTTGTCGAACGCCCGCACGATCTCGGTCTCGAGGTCGGTGGGGAACACGAAGTCGTCGTCCCACCCGCCCTGCCCGGAGATCTCGACGCGGTCGCCGATCCGCACGGCCTGGCTGTAGCCCATCCGCTCCAGCTGCCGGTCGCCGTACCCGGGGGTGGCGAAGAACTGCGGTTCCGCGGCGGCGGGCTCGCCCACCACCGCGGTCGCCTCGATCTCGACGAGGTGCTCGGGGACGTCCAGGGCGGCGACGCCGATGAGGGTGGCGGGCGGCGTGGCGGTGGTGCCGAGGCGCCTCGCCGCGCGGTCCAGGCCGTCCAGGAGTGCGGGCATCTTGTCCGGCGTCCAGTCCACGACGTAGACGGTGAGGCGGACGACGTCGGCCACACCTGCGCCGACGTGCTCGAGGGCCGTGGCGACGTTGGCGTAGCTCTGCTCCACCTGCGCGGCCAGGTCGCCGGCGCCCACCGTGGCGCCGTCGGCGTCCCAGGAGACCTGTCCGGCGACGAAGACCTGGCGGTCGCCGGAGGCGACGGCCACCTGGTGGTAGGTCCCGACCTGGGGCAGGCCGTGCGGGTTGGTGAGGGTGACGGTCATGATGCGCTCCTGAGTGTCCGATGCTGTCCCGGCTCGAGCAGGGAGTATTGGTCACTTCTAGTGACTCAGGAACAATAAGAGAGTTATGGTTCCCGTGGAAGAACGCACTTTCTCGTAACGGAGGCACCAGATGGTGACCGCACAGGCAGGCGCACCGGCCGACCAGGGAGACCTCATGCGCGCGGGGACCCTCGCCCGGGAGATCTTCTCCGACGTCGCCAACAAGTGGGCGCTGCTGATCATCGAGACGCTGGGCGACGAGACCAAGCGGTTCAGCGAGCTGCGGGACGAGCTCGAAGGGATCAGCCACAAGATGCTGACCCAGAACCTGCGCATGATGGAGCGCAACGGCCTGGTCGAACGGACCGTGCACCCCGTGGTCCCGCCTCGTGTCGAGTACCGGCTCACCGCCCCCGGCCGAGGGCTGCGGGCCACGGTGGACCTGATGTGCGAGTGGACCCGGCAGAACCTGGAGCACATCGAGGCCTCGCGCGAGGGGTTCGGCGGCGGGGCGGTCGCCCGGGTCTGACGGTCCCTGGGCCCGCCCGGTGCCCCCTCAGGCGTCCCCGTGCGGCCCTGCCGTGGCGATCCCCGGGTCTCCCGTGCGACCGCCCTCGGGCCAGGGCATGTGCAGCACGGTGCGCGCCGCCGCCCGCAGGAGCGTCTCCTCGTCCTGTGGGGGCAGGGCGGTGTCGGGCAGCGACCGGGCGACGGCGAGCCCGTCCAGGACGACGAGCAGGTAGCGCGCGCGGAGCTGCCGTTCGCCCGTGGGTAGCGCGCCCTCCCGCTCCAGGATCTCGAGCCACGACTCCACGCGGGTGCGCGTGTGGTGCACCAGGGCGACGAAACCCGGCTGCTGGTCGGAGTCGACGTAGATGCGGAACAGCTGGCGCCACATGGTGCGGGCCCACTCGGGGGACTCGATCGGTGTCAGCAGGCTGCTCAGGCACTCGGCCAGGCGGAGGTCCGCAGGTACGGACGTGTCGTCGATCCGGCGGTCCGGCATGGCCCGCTGGTAGATGGACTCCAGCACGGTGTCGATCAGCTCGTGCTGCGAACGGAAGTGGTGACGCAGCGTGCTCGCCCCGACCCCCGCTCGCGCGGCGACGGCGCGCACGCTCGGGCGGGACTCCGTGCCGTCGATCAGGATCTCGGTGGCCGCCGCGATGATCCGTGCCCGGGTGTCGCTCATGGTGCCATTCTCTGTCACGCTGCCACTGGTACGCCGTGCCGGTACAGTGTGCTGGTCGAGCACCACGGGCGAATCGCCAGGAGGAGAACGCATGAGCGAGCAGGCAGCGGTGACGAGTCCGGATGGTGCGGGCGCCGAGGACGGCGGGCGCGAGCGCCGGGTCGGATGGCCGGAGATCGGGCTCGCGTTCCTGGCGGCCGCGGTGCTCTACGGGCTCGGCATCGCGATCATCTGGGCCCTGCCGGAGGGTAGGTCGGAGCTGGCCGGCATCGTCCAGTACGCGGTCTCCGGCCTCGCCCCGCTCGGCGCGTTCGCCGCCGTGCTGTGGCTGCGGGTCAAGGACCCCCGGTTGCTGGGTCTGCGCCCCGTGTCAGGGAAGTGGGTGCTGGTCTCGATCGGGGCGGGTATCGGTGTGATCCTGCTCAGCATCGTGGTGACCATCGTCGTGATCACCCTGACCGGGCCGCCGAGCACCGTCCAGGCGGACTACCAGGCTGCCGCCACGGGCGGCGTCCTCTCGCTGCTCGTCGCCCTCGCGGTGGGAGCCGTCCTGACGCCGATCGGCGAGGAGTTCCTGTTCCGCGGGGTGCTGGCCACGGCTCTGGGCCGGTACGGCCCGTGGGTCGCGGTGCTGGGCAGCGCCGCCGTGTTCGCCGTCGCTCACGGCATCAACTACATCCTGCCGGTCGCGTTCATCGTCGGTGTCGTGGCCGCGCTCCTGCTGCGCCGGACCGGCTCGGTCTGGCCCGGGGTCATCGTGCACGCCATCAACAACGGCTACTCGGTCATCGCTCCGGCGATCCTGGCGGCCGCGCTGTGACAACGGGCGGCCGGCCCGCGTCGGTCGCTCCTCGCGGCGCCGGTCAGACGACGTCCGGGTAGGTGCCGTCGCCCAGGTCGGGGTCCGGCAGCGCGCCCGCCGGGTCGCAGAGGGCGACGGCGCGGCCGTCCAGCCGCAGCCGTCGCAGTCCTTCGAGCGTCATGCGGCGGCCCAGGTCGGTGAAGGAGTGCACCCGGGTGACGTCGAGCACCACATCGTCCGTGCCCTCTGCCTCGGCCATCAGGTCCAGGAGCTCCGAGGCGGCGGTGAGCTGCACGGTGCCGCGCAGGGAGAACCTCACCGTGCCTCGGGACCGGTCCACGTCGACGGCGTCGATCCGGCCGCCGTCGGAGGCGAAGAGGTGCATGCCCATGTCCTGGGAGAGTCGCTCGAAGGCGAGCCGCCCCCGCCGGCTGTTGCCGTGCGAGTCCAGCCGCGGCGAGAAGGTCCCGATGCCCACCCGGTCGGGGAGCACACCGACGATGCCCCCGGCGACACCGCTCTTGGCGGGGATGCCCACACGCGTGAGCCAGTCGCCCGCCGCGTCGTACATGCCGGCCCCGGCCATGACGGCCATGACGTGGCGGGCGACGGCGGGCTCCATCAGCCGCTCGCCGGTGACGGGCTGGATACCCCCGGTGGCGAGCGTGGCTGCCATCACCGAGAGGTCCCGGACGGTGACGAGGATCGAGCGCCCGACCCGGTCCTCCTGGGACGCCTCGGCGCCCACCAGGAGGGAGTGGGTGGTGATCGCCCCGGCGTTGATCATCGGGTTCTTGGGCCGGTGGGTCTCCCCTTCGAGGGAGAGCTCGTCGAACGCCTCCCCGGAGGGCTCCACCCCGACCGTCTCCAGGACGCGGTCCAGGCCGCGGTCGATGATGGCGGCGGCATAGGCGAACGGCTTGGAGATCGACTGGATGGAGAACTCGGTGTCGGCGTCGCCCGCGGCGTAGGTGCGGCCGAGGGTGGTGGTCAGCGCCATGCCGAAGCGTTCGGGATCGGCCTCGGCGAGCTCGGGGATGTAGGTGGCGTTGGTACCGCTGGTGTCGCCGCGGAGGCTGTCGAGCACCTCGTCCAGGTAGTCGGGCACAGGAGTCTTCATGAGGCTGGTCCTTGTCCGGAGGGTGTCGACCTGTCGGGTGTCGTGGTCACATTCTCGCCGACCGTGGGCTAGCGCCGCGGCTCCCATCGGAACATCCGCGAGGCGAGGGCGATCGCGACGACGACCCAGGCCGTCGTCGGGGCCAGCAGGAGCAGCGAGTCGGACAGCGGCACGCCGCCGTCCCACGCGTGGACGATCAGCTCCGTGGCCGCGCCGCCGGGCAGGATGCGCTTGAGGGTGCCCAGCTGCTCCGTGCCGGTGATCCCGACCCAGCTGGTCACGGCGATGACGCCGAGGCTCAGCGGCAGCGTGGTGACCTGCGCGTGCTCGGGGGAGTTGGTCACGCCGGCCGTGGCGACGGCGAGGGCGAGCATCATGACGAACGTCGCCGCGACGGCGACGACCAGGAGCGGCACGTTCGTCGGCGCCCCGCTCAGCCGGGTGAAGACCGCCAGGATGACGCCGACCTGCACCAGGGAGATGACGCTGACGGGCAGCACCAGCCCGGTGAGGATGGCGGCGTCCCCGGCGGCGGTCGAGCGCATGCGCTTGAGGAAGAGGTTCTGCCGCCGGGCCGCCAGGGTGGTCACGGTGGTGGCGTAGAGGCTGAACGCCGCGATGGTGAAGACGATGACCGCGCCGACGTAGCCGACGCTGCCGATCAGGGTGAACACGTCCCGCTGGTAGACGAAGAACGCACTGGCGGCCAGGGGCATGATGAGGCTGCTGATCAGCACCGCCCGGTTGCGGAGGATCTGGAGCAGCTCGCTGCGAGCTATGGAGAACATTGTCGTGTCTTCCGTTCTGGGGTTGGTCAGGCGCTGACGGGGTCGGACTCGATGGCGCGGAACACGTCGTCGAGCCGGGTGGGCGCGGCGGACAGGCCGCTGAGCTCGACGTCGTGGGCGTGGGCCCAGTCGAGGAGCTGCTTGAGGTCGGTCTGCAGGTCGAAGGTCTCGATGACGTACGACCCGTCGGCTGCCGGACCGGCCTGCACCAGCGGTGCGGGCGCGCCCGCGGGCAGCGAGAACTGGATGGCCGCGGGGAGCGTGCGGGTGAGCTCGGCCACGGTGCCCTCGTGGCGGAACGTGCCGCGGTGCATGAGGCCGATGCGGTCGGCGCGCTGCTGCGCCTCCTCCAGGTAGTGCGTGGTCAGCACGATGGTCGACCCGTCCTGGCGCAGCTGCTCGACGGCGTTCCACAGTGCGTCGCGGGACTGGATGTCCAGGCCGGTGGTCGGCTCGTCCAGGAAGATGAGCTCGGGCCGGCCGTAGACGGCGGTGGCGAAGTCGAGCCGCCGCTTCTCGCCCCCGGACAGCTGGGCCACCCGGGTATCGGCCTTGTCGGTCAGGTCCACCACGCGCAGCACCCGGTCCACCGAGTCGGTGCGCCCGCTGAGCCGCCCGATGAGCCGGGCGGACTCGGCGACGGTGAGGTCGGGGGAGAAGCCGCTCTCCTGCAGCATGATCCCCATCCGGGGACGGACCGCGCGGCGGTCGGCGGGGTTCTTGCCGAGCACCCGCACCGTGCCCGACGACGCCGTCCGGTGGCCCTCGACCACCTCGAGCGTCGAGGTCTTGCCCGCCCCGTTGGTGCCCAGCAGCGCGTACAGCTCGCCCTGCTCCACCTGGAACGAGAGGTCCTTGACGGCGTGGAAGCCGCCGTAGGTGACGTTCAGCCGATCGATGTCGATGGCGGGGGTTGTTGTCATGGGTCCATCTGAGCCCTCGGGGGCGTCCTGAAGTAGTGCCCCTGAGTCACCTCCGCGGCATGACTTTCCGCGCCGGAGCACATGACACGGCGTCACTGGTGGTCGGCCGACGAGCCGACATACTGGGAAGTCTCTGTACCTCGACGAGACGACGCCCCTCATGAAGGCTGGACCCGGCCGCCGCCCGGCGGAGCTCTTCCTGGTGCCGCCGCCTGCGACCGACGCCGCCAGGGTGTCCCGACGGCGGTTCCGCACGCTCAACCTCGTGACCACGCTCCCGCTGTTCATCGTGGTGGGGGTGCTGCTGGCGGTACGTCAGGCTCAGACCTGGCAGGACGCCGCGGTGTTCCTGGCGGGGGTGGGGGTCGTGGTGATCGCCTTCGAGCGGTGGACGGCCGGCGAGGTCCGGCGGGTCGCGGTGCCCTGCCTCCTCGTGGCTGCGGCCGTCTGGCCGTACGGCGCGCTGGTGAACGGCCACGAGGTGCAGGGGTCGTACTACGCGCTGACGATCGTCGGCGGCCTGATCATCCCGCAGCTGCCCCGCCGCCGGGTCGCCGCGGCGATCGGCCTGACGGCATACGTCGCCGCCGTCGGCGTGCTCGGTCTGCTGAACGGGCCTGCCGTCGACACGAACGGCCTGGTGATGGACGTCATCCTCCCGACGGGTATCACGGCCGTCCTGCTCGGTCTGATGTTCCCGAACAAGGGGTTCTACGACGTCGTCGCCGAGCTCGAGGAGTCACGTGAACGGGACGCGGAGCTCGCCGTCATGCGCGAGCGGATGCGGTTCGCGAGCGACCTGCACGACATCCAGGGTCACACCCTGCACGTGGTCAAGCTGAAGATCGCCCTGGCCCGGAAGCTGCTGCACACCGACGCCGCCCGGGTGGAACAGGAGCTGAGCGAGATGTACGCGCTGGTGGGCGACACGATCGCCCAGACGAAGGACCTCGCCTACGGGCAGCGCCGCCTCAACCTCTCCGCGGAGCTGGAGAACGCGCGCAACCTCATGGAGGCGGCCGGCATGCGGGTGCGCGTCGACCGGCGGAGCGACGTCGGCGCCCGGGGGATCGACCTCTCGGCGCAGGTGCTCCGGGAGACGACCACCAACATCCTGCGCCACACCCGCGCGACGCTGGTGCGGATCGAGCTCACCGAGCGTGGACTCACCGTGGTGAACGACGGTGTGGTCAGCGACGGGGCGGCCGACGGCGCGCTGCCCGAGCTGCGTGGCCTGGCCGCTCTCGCCCGTCGCGTCGCCGACGACGGTGGCGAGCTCACGGTCCGCATCGAGGAGGGCCGGTTCGTCACCGCGGTGCACTTCCCGGCCGGTGCCCCGACGACGTCCGGAGGAACCACGCCATGACGACCATCGTGCTGGCCGACGACGAGGCGCTCCTGCGCAAGGCCCTGGCCTCGCTGCTGCCGCTCGAGGGGGACATCACCGTGGTGGCCGAGGCCGCCGACGGCGCGCAGGCCGTCGACGAGACCCTGCGCCACCGGCCCGACGTGCTGGTCGTCGACCTGGAGATGCCTGGCGTGGACGGCCTGGCCGCCGTCGAGCGCATCCGGGAGACGCTGCCGGACCAGGTGATCCTCATGCTCACCCGGCACGCGAGGCCCGGCGTGCTGCGCAGGGCGCTCAGGCTCGGGGTGCAGGGATTCGCCAGCAAGTCCGCCGAGCCGGCGCACATCGCCTCGGTCATCGCGGCACTGCACGACGGCCGGAAGTGGATCGACCAGGAGGTCTCGGCGGCCGCCATCGTCGATGACAACCCGCTGACCGAGCGCGAGGCGGACGTGCTCCGCGTGACCGGCGCGGGCTACTCGGTGGCCGAGATCGCGACCCGGCTCCACCTCGCACCCGGCACCGTGCGCAACTACCTGTCGAGCGCGATGCAGAAGACCCAGACCCGCACGCGGCACGCCGCCGCCCGCTACGCCCGGGAGCACGACTGGCTGTAGGCCGCCCCTCTCACCCGACGGTCAGCACGACCTTGCCGTAGCCCCGCTCCGTGCCGGGCGCGAAGGCGTCCGGCAGCTCCTGCCACGGACGCACGCCCGCGATCACGGGGTCGAGGCGGCCCGCGTGGATCTCGGCCGCGAGCCACGACATGTCCGGGCCCAGATCTTCCTCGGCGCCGAGGAAGAACGTGGTCAGCGACCGGTCGTGCCGGTTGCCGTCGCCGTGCAGGTCGCCGTACGCGAAGCGCTCCTCCTCCCCGGCCGCGTGCCCCAGCGCGACGAGCGTTCCGCCCGCCGTCAGCCGCGCGAACGCGCGCACCAGGTGGGAGCCGCCCAGCAGGTCGAGCACGCCCGACACGTCGCGGTCCAGGTCGGACGGCGAGGCGATCACCTCGTACGCGCCGAGCTCGACCAGGCGCTCGTGGGCGTCCGGGTTCCTCGTCGTGGCGACGACCTCGGCACCGGCGCGCGCGGCGAGCTGCACGGCGAACAGCCCGACGGCGCTGGTCGCACCCGAGACCAGGACCCGGCGGCCGTCGAGTGCGCCGAGGCGCCGCAGGCCGCGCAGCGCGCTGGTCGCGGCGACGGGCACCACGCTGGTGGCATCCGGGTCGGCGCCCGCAGGGACAGTGCCCACGGACTCCGCGGTCACCAGCCTGCGCTGCGCCCAGGCGCCGCCCGGACCCAGCGACGCCACCAGCCGGCCGAGCCGCGGGCCGGTCCCGTCGGCGGCCTCGGCCACGACGACGCCCGCGGCGTCCCAGCCGGGCACGGCGCCGTCGGGCAGGCCTGGCAGCCCTTCGAGGTCGCCGTGGTTCGGTGCGAAGGAACGCACCTCGATGACCGCCTCGTGCGGTCCGGGGGTGGGGTCGGACACCTCGCGCAAGGCGAGGTGTCCGAGGGCCGAGTGGTCGACTGTCCATGCGAGCATGTCGCTACTGTATGCCAAGTGCCACTGAGTGCCAGATGGATAGGATGGTCGCATGACGACACAGCCCGCGACCGGCACGCTGCGCAGCCGACGCATCGCGCGCAGCCGGCAACGTCTCGTCGAGATCGCGCTGCCGGCCTTCGCCGAACGCGGCTACGACGCGGTGACCGTGGACTGGCTGTGCGACCAGGCCGAGGTGTCCAAACGCAGCTTCTTCCGCTGGTTCGGCGGCAAGGAGGATCTGGCGCTGACCCCGCTGAACGACGTCTGGCGCACCCTCATCGCCGAGCTGGACGACGTGCTGGCGCGCAGCGGCCCGCTGCTGGAGGTGCTCGGCGACGTCCTCGTCGACGTCACCCGGCGGATGCCGCCCGGGTGGGAGCGGCTCGCGGTGCTGAGTGCACGCCTGAGCGGCACCAACCCGGCGATCGACGCCGCGGGCGCGCTGGTGTGCGAGACCTTCACGCGGCAGGCCGTCGACGCCATGGCGGCTCGGCTGCCCGGTACCCCGGGGGCGGACCTGATGGCGCGGATGGTGTGCGCGCTCGCGGTCGCCGCTCACCGCGCCGCCGTGGACACCTGGCAGTCGGCGCCGGACGCCGAGCGCACCGCGACCCGCGATGAGCTGTGCGCGCTCGTGCGGGCGTCGTTCCAGGCGGCTCCGCGAGCGCTGGAGATCAGGCTCCCGTGACCGAGCCCGCCGTGACCGGCCCCATGACGACGAACGAGAGAATGACGACGAACGAGAGACCCGTGCACCCGGTGACCCGTACGACAGCCTGTGCAGTCCTCCGCCCCGTGGCCGCCGTGGCGTGTGCCGCCCTGCTCGCCGCGGGGTGGTCCACGAGTGCTCGTCCGGCGGCCGCCGTGGGGCCCGCTGACCTTGAGCCGTCCGCGTCCGCGTACGCGGACGACTACGCCGCCCGGCACGGCCTGCCCGGCATCGCGTACGCGGTGGTGCAGGACGGCGAGCCCGTGGCGGCCGGCGGTACGGGCAGCCTCACGGCCGACACCCCGACACCAGTGGCCTCCGTGTCCAAGCCGATCACCGCCTTCGCCGTGCTCCAGCTCGTGGACCGGGATGCCGTGGAGCTCGACGCGCCCGTCACCGACTATCTCCCGTCGTTCACGGTGGGCGGGGCCGACGCGGACGACATCACCGTCCGGATGTTGCTCGACCACACCTCCGGGCTGCCCAACCCGCTGATCGTCCCGGCGACCGGGTCCCTCGCCGACGACGCGGCACACGTCGCGCGGCTCGACGTGGCCTCGCCCCCGGGGCGGTCGTACCTCTACAGCAACCTGAACTACCGGACGCTGGCTCTGCTGGTCGAGGTCGTCGCGGAACAGCCGTTCGACGAGTACCTGTCCGAGCACGTCTTCGAACCGCTGGGGATGGACGACACCACGTCCGCGATCTCGACCGGGGACTCGCCGGTCTTCTCCGCCGGGCACGTGACGGCGTACGGGACCAGCGTGCGGATCCCGGAGATGATCCGTGACGTGGGCGGGTCGGGCGGCGTGATCAGCACCGCCCGTGACATGGGCCGGTGGCTGGAGATGCAACAGCGGGGCGGCACCACCGAGGACGGGGAACGGCTGCTGTCGTCCGCGCTGGTCGAGCAGTCGCACACCCGCCAGCCCCAGGCCGGCACGTACGGCCTGGGCTGGCAGCACACCTCGACCGCGGAGCCGCCGCGCGTGGGGCATGACGGCGCACTGACGCGGTCCAGCGCCCGCATCGACCTCGTGCCCTCCAGCGGGTTCGGCGTCGTGGTGCTGCTCGACAGCTATACGCCCACGTTCGAGCACCCGTTCGAGATCAGCACCGGGCTCATCGCGATCAGCGAGGGCGCGGCGCCCGACCCGGGGACACCGGTGGCCACCCTCATCGACCTGGTGCTGGGCGCGCTCACCGTGCTCGTCGCTGTCCTGGGGGTGCGGGGGGTGCTCCGCAGCGCGCGTTGGGCGGCGCGGCGGGCGCCCCTGCCATGGTGGCGGTTCGCACTGCGGCTGCTGCCGCAGGCGATCATGCCGGCAGCGGCCCTGACCCTTTTTTCGGGCTGACCGCAGGTCCGGGCAACCCGGCGACGCCGCTGGACGCGTTCGGTCTCTGGCCCGCGGCCACCCTGCTGGTTCTGGTCGGTGGTGTGGTCGGTGCGGTGCTCGTGGGCGTGCGCCTCACGCGGCGGCTCCGCCCTGGCGCGCCCGTGCGTTCGTGATTTCACCCGGGTGAGCCGCTAGGGTGCCGCCGTTGCGCGTGTCCGAATGTCCCTAACCAGGAGTGACTATGAGCTTCGCCGATCGCATCGATGCCGCGAACGAGCTGATCTGGTCGATCCCGCTGATCGCCCTCTGCCTTCTCGCCGGACTGTACTTCTCCGTCCGCACCGGCTTTCTTCAGGTCAGACACATCCCCGACATGCTCGACCAGCTCAAGCGGGGCAAGAAGTCGGAGTCCGGTACGTCGTCGTTCCAGTCGCTGATGATGTCGCTGGCCGGCCGCGTAGGCATGGGCAACGTCGGCGGCGTCGCGACGGCGATCGCCTTCGGCGGCCCCGGGGCCGTGTTCTGGATGTGGACCTCCGCGTTCCTCGGCGCCGCCACCTCGTTCGTCGAGTGCACGCTGGGCCAGATCTACAAGGAGAAGGACCCGGACACCGGTGAGTACCGCGGTGGCCCGGCGTACTACTTCGAGAAGGCGTACAAGCACAAGGCCCCGGGCCTGTCGCTGGTCTACGGGATCGTCTTCGCGGTGGTCACCATCGTCGCCATGAGCTTCTTCCTGCCGGGCGTGCAGGCCAACGGCATGGCGTCGGCGATCGACAACGCCTGGGGTGTGCCCACCTGGGTCACCGCTATCGGCCTGGTGATCCTCCTGGCCTTCATCGTGATCGGCGGCGTCAAGCGCATCGCACACTTCGCGGTGATCGTCGTCCCCACGATGGCCCTGCTCTACATCCTCATCGCGGTCGTCGTGTTCTTCCTGAACTTCACCCAGATCCCCGAGGTGTTCGGGCTGATCTTCGGCAGCGCCTTCGGCGCCCAGCCGGTGTTCGGGGCGATCCTCGGCCTCGCCGTGAAGTGGGGCGTGCAGCGCGGCATCTACTCCAACGAGGCAGGCCAGGGCACGGGGCCGCACGCCGCTGCCGCCGCCGAGGTCTCGCACCCGGCCAAGCAGGGCTTCGCCCAGTCCTTCGCGGTCTACGTCGACACCCTGTTCGTCTGCTCCGCCACCGCCTTCATCATTCTCTCGACCGGCATGTACAACACCTTCGCGGGTGAGTCCTGGCCCAACGACGTGATCGCCGAGGGCCCCGGCGGCCTGGGCGTGGACGTCGAGCCCGGTCCGGTCTTCGTGCAGCAGAGCCTGGACACCGTGTTCCCGGGCGCCGGCCCGACGTTCATCGCGATCGCCCTGGGGTTCTTCGCGTTCACCACGATCGTGGCGTACTACTACATGGCCGAGACCAACCTGACGTACCTCACGCGCAAGATGAAGAACCGCGTCGCGGCGCGAGCCATGCTGCGGGTTCTGCAGGCCCTCGTGCTGGTCTCCGTGGCCTACGGCGCCGTGACCACCGCGGGCGCGGCCTGGGGGCTCGGCGACATCGGCGTGGGCTCGATGGCCTGGCTGAACATCGTGGGCGTCCTGTTCCTCCAGGGCCCGGCCCTGAGGGCGCTCAAGGACTACCGCCAGCAGAAGCGGCAGGGCTTGGACCCGGAGTTCGACCCGCGGCGGCTCGGCATCGAGAACGCGACGTTCTGGGAGACGCGCGCCGACGAGAAGGTCCCGAGCGGAGCTGGTGCGGCCACCTCCGACAAGTAGCCCGACCTGGACGGCCGGCGCCCGGTCGATCGCTGTCCCGCAGCGATCGGCCGGGCCCGTGTCTTTCGAGGGCGGGTCCGGCGGGCCCCGTTGTGCGATGTCGAGCTGGACGCTCCGGGGCTACGGTCGGACGACCGGTCCCGGAGCCCAGCCCGACGACAGAGGAGGACCGCGTGGTACTCAGCGAGGTGGTACTCAGCGAGGTCGCCCCCGGTGTGCACCGCATCGAGCACGCCTACGTCAACGTCTACCTGGTCACGGACGACGACGGGCGCGTGCTCGTGGTCGACACCGGCCTGCCCGCCACCTGGAACCTGGTCGGTGAGGCGCTGCGCGAGCTCGGGCGCCGCCCACCGGACGTCGTGGGCGTGGTGCTGACGCACGCCCACTTCGACCACACCGGCTCGGCTGCCACGTTCCAGTCCCGGCTCGGGGTGCCCATCTGGCTCCACGAGGAGGACTTCACGATCGCCGCCCACCCGTACCGCTACGCGCACGAGACCGTGCGGGCCGCGTACCCGCTGCGCTACCCGGCGGCGCTGCGGATCCTCGCCTCGATGACGGCGGCGGGTGCCCTGCGCGTGCCCGGGGTGCGAGGGCTGCTCCCCGCGAGACCCGGGGAGACGCTCTCCGTGCCGGGTGCTCCTCGCGTGATCTTCACGCCTGGCCACACCTTCGGGCACTGCGCCCTGTACCTGCAGGACCGGGACGTGCTGCTCACCGGCGACTCGCTCGTCACGCTCGATCCGTACACCGGGAGACGCGGGCCGCAGATCGTCGCCGGTGCGGCCACCGCCGACAGTGCCCAGGCCCTGGCGTCACTGGACCGGCTGGCCGCATCCGACTCGGGCTCCACGACCCTGCTCCCCGGGCACGGTGACCCCTGGACCGGGGGAGTGGCGGACGCCGTCGCACAGGCGCGAGAGGTGGGCGCCCACTAGCGGGCGCTGGGCCGCTCGCCAGGGCGTCCGCCGCCGTGGCCGGGCCGCACCGCAGCACCCCGAGGCGCCGCCAGCCCCGGGTCGCCGCAGCCTGCGACACGCAGCCTCGAGACGCAGCGCAGAGATGCAGAGTCGCGGTGAGGACCGTGCCGACCGGTGGCCGCCACCTGCGCGGGGCACGTCCAGGCTCCTCAGGTGCGGGTCCGCCGGACCACGGCCCGCACGCCCCGGTAGACGACCACACCGGCGAGCACCCACGGCCCCACCACGATGACGGGGTCGAGGAGCTGGTGCCGCACGTCCACCCGGCCTGCCCGGGAGCGGACGGGATGGTGGGACGGTTCCGCGAGCACGCCGGTCTCGGTCACCGGGTCGTCGGGACGCAGGGTGGCGAACGAGACGAGGTGGCTCTCGACGGCGTCCACCCGGTCGGCGGCGATGAGCAGCAGCCAGTGCGCGGCACGGCCCTCGCTGAACCGCTGGTAGGCGTACCGGCGGATCACCCCGGACAGTCCTTTCAGCGGTACGGACGTGCCGAAGACCGGCGTCAGGCGGGCGTGCTCGATCGAACGCTCACGGGGCTGGTGCACCTCCTGCTGCTCGGGCAGCTCCCAGTGTGCGCCGGTCTCGAGGCCGCGTACCTCACGGGGGAACGACGGCCGGTCGGCCGGGTCGAGGTCCGCGCCCCACCCGGGGATACGCGCTCTGAGCTGCTCCGGGGTCTCGGGCAGCGGCGGCTTGTCGGCGGTGTACGGCACGGTGGTCCCCTCTCAGGCGGCGCCGGGCACGACGAGCGGCTTGATGCAGCCGTCGAGCTTGGCGGAGAAGATGTGGTACCCCTCGGCGATGTGCTCCAGGGGGATCCGGTGGGTCACGATCTCGTTCGGCTTGAGGTAGCCGCTGCGCATGTGCTCGAACAGCCGGGGCCACTGCCGCTTCACGGGTGCCTGGTTGGCGTGCAGGGTGAGGCCCTTGTTCATGGCGTCACCGAACTTCACCGCGCTGAAGATGGGCCCGTACGCGCCCATCACCGAGACGGTCCCGCCCTTGCGGACGGCGTCGATGGCCCAGTTCAGCGCGATGGGCGAGCCGCCCTGCAGCTTGAGCTGGGCGCTGGTGACGTGCTGCAGCAGGTTGCCGTCCGCCTCGGCGCCGACGGCGTCGATCACGCGGTCCGCGCCGAGCCAGCCGGTCGTGCGCTTCAGCTCCACGACGACGTCCTTGTGCTGCGTGAAGTTGATGGTCTCGGCGTAGGCGAAGGTGCGGGCCATCTCCAGCCGGTCGTCCAGGTGGTCGACGACGACGACGCGCCCCGCACCCATCAGCCAGGCCGACCGGGCGGCGAACAGCCCGACGGGGCCGGCGCCGAGCACGACCACGACGTCGCCCTCGCTGATGTCGGCGAGCTGTGCACCGAAGTAGCCGGTGGCCAGCGCGTCCGTGCACAGGACGGCGTCCTCCTCGTCCATCCAGTCGGGCACGATCGTGGGCCCGACGTCGGCGAAGGGTACCCGGACGTACTCGGCCTGCCCGCCGTCATAGCCCCCGGTGGTGTGGGAGTAGCCGTAGATGCCGCCCACCGCCGTGGCGTTGGGGTTCACGTTATGGCAGTTGGAGTACAGGCCGCGCGCGCAGAACGCGCGCAGAAGAAGCACGTGCCGCAGTAGATGTTGAAGGGCACCATCACCCGGTCGCCGACGGCGAGGTTCCGCACGGAGGAGCCGACCTCGTGCACCACGCCGACGAACTCGTGGCCGAACGTGGTGCCTACCCTCGTGTCAGGCATCATGCCGTGGTAGAGGTGCAGGTCCGATCCGCAGATCGCCGCCGTGGTGACCCGCACGATCGCGTCGTTGGGATGCTCGATCCGCGGTAGGTCCTTCTCCTCGACGCGGATCTTGTACGGTCCGCGATACACCATCGCTCGCACCGTGACCTCCCACCGTTGATCGGGGCCGAGTCATCTGGGCCGGGTTTCCAGGCTCAGGGCATCGGTGCCGAGTCGCACCACGAGGAAGCCGAGGGCCGCCGTCCCGCACCGGCACCGGGGGACGACGGCCTTCTTCGGTCTGCCTCACGTGCTGTGGGCGCTACTCCTTACGCATGGCGTCCTGCACGGCGCCCGCCGCCTTCTCGAGGCTCTCCGGCCGCCCCGTGGTGCCGTGCAGCCGCACGTCCGGCTTGGTGGGCGGCGGGGCCGGCACGCCGGCGGGCGGCTCGGCCACGTACTCGAACTCGCCCTTGCCGTCCGGAGTCGGACCGCTGGCCCAGCTCCCCTCGGAGGCCGCCTGGCCGTCCGAGAAGTTGATGTACTGGTAGGACACGGAGCGCTCCTCCTTGTTGAGCGGGAAGGTGCTCGGCACCGGCAGGTCCTCCACGCCCTCCTCGCGAAGCTCCGCGGCGGCCGCCAGCCACTGGTTCTGGTGCATGGTGTCGCGCGCCAGCAGGAACGACAGAAGGTCGCGGACGCCCGGGTCGTCGGTCATGTGGTAGAGCCGGGCCACCTGGACCCGGCCCTGCATCTCGGCGTTCGCGTTCGCCGTGAAGTCGGCGAGCATGTTGCCGCTCGCGGTGACGTACCCGGCCGACCACGGGTTGCCGTTGGAGTCGACGGGCCGGGCTCCGGCGCCCGCCACGATCGCGTGCTGCGGGTCGGTGCCGCCGATGATCGCCGCGACCGTCGGGTCGTCCTGAATCGCGCCCTCGGTGACGCCGAGCGGGGCCTTCTCGAGCAGCTGCGCGATCATCGTCGCCAGCATCTCGACGTGGCCCATCTCCTCGGCGCCGATGCCGTAGAGGAGGTCCCGGTACTTTCCGGGCATGTGCGCGTTCCACGACTGGAACCCATACTGCATGGCAACGGTGATCTCGCCGTACTGGCCGCCGAGCACCTCCTGCAACTTGCGTGCGTAGACGGCGTCGGGCTTCTCCGGCTTGACCGTGTGTTGCAGCTCCTGACGGTGGAAGAACATGGTGACGCTCCCTCATGACGATCCAACGTTCGGACCCGCTCGCGGTCGCGGGCGGCAATCCACTGTTGGCGTCGGAAACGACCACTCGCACGTCGGGACCGGCTCGGTCCCGGGCGGAGACCGCGGATTTTTCAGATGCCGGGATCTTGCTCGCGCTCGTCCTCGGACCGGGTCGGGTCGACGACCACGAGCGCCCGCAGGATGGTCTCGGCCACCTCGCGCCGGCTCACGTTGCGGTGCTGCGAGGCCGACTCGAGGATCCGCCGCGCCTCCGCCTCGGTGCAGTCGTTGGTCTGCATGATCGTGCCGATGGCGCGTTCGATGGTCGTCGTGTCGGACATGTGCTGGTAGTAGCCCGCCGCGCCGTCCTCGATCTCCGCGAGACCCATGTGCAGGCGCACCATGGCCGCGGCGACCTGCGTGTAGCCGTCGGCAGCGGTGAGCATCTGAGGGGTCCAGGGGTCCGGCACCCGGGAGTAGAGGTTGAGCGCCACCGCGACGTGGTTGTCCACCTGGGCGGGGACCGCCAGCGCGGAGACGTAGCCCTCGCGGCCGGCCTGGGCGCGCCACTCGGGCCAGCGGGTCTCTTCCTCGAGCTTCGGTACCACGTGGAGGGTCATGTCCTCGATGGCCGCGATGCACGGGCCGCTGTCGACCATGGACTCCGCCTGGTCGCACCGGCCAGCGGCACCCGAGCTGCTGCCCGCACGCACGGCCAGTCCGAACTGCCGCACGATGAAGCTGGCCTCGACCTCGGAGCCGAGGATCGCGGCGGCCCGCCGCGCCAGCTCGTAGGGGTACGTCGAGATGCCCATCAAGCCGCTCCCGTCTGGCGAGCCGTCCAGGACGACGTCGACGCTGGTGCGGCCTACCTTGATTACCTGGCGACCAGGTGGCCGCCAACTCCCACTCTACGCGTCGGCCAGGGCTCGCCCCGGGCGACCGAAGGGCCCCCGACCGCACGGGTCGAGGGCCCTTCGGTCCATGACGAGGTGTCCGGCGCGGCTCAGCCGGCGTCGAACCGCTCCTCGCCCTCCTTGTCCGGGTCCGCGGGGTCCTTGCCGGCGACCGAGTCCTCGTCGGCGGGGATGGCGCCCGTGATCTTCCGGTCCTCGGGATCCGGCACGGCGTCCTTCCGGTCCTTCTTGTCCGTCTCGCTGTGGCTCTCGCTCATGCTGCTCCCTCCGGGGCCTGACGGCAGCCCCACGCGGCGTCGTCTCGACGTCTCGACGCTACGGCGGCGGCGTGCCGCTCGCATCCAGGCGCGACGTCAGGAGCCCTCGGCCAGGTCGAGCAGCTGCACGTGGAGGTCCAGCAGGCTCATGGCGTGCAGGTCGAACGTCTCACCCGGTGCGGGCGGGTCGCCGTCGGCGCGGGGCACGTACGCGGTGCGCATGCCCGCCTCTGCGGCCGCCCGGAGGTCCCAGGCGTGCGCGGCGACCATGATCGGAGTCCCCGAGCCGGCGGGCACGGTGTCCAGCGCGAGCCGGTAGAGGGCCGGGTCCGGCTTGTAGGTACGTGCGTCCTCGGCCGAGAGCAGCTGGTGCCACCGGAGCCCGGCGTGGGCGCTCAGCCCGGTCAGGGCCCGGCGGCTCCCGTTGGAGAGTCCGAGCACGGTGACGTCGGCCGTGAGCAGGTCGAGCCCGGCGACCGTGTCCGGCCATGGCTGCAGCCACTCCGACGCGTCGGCCAGCCGCTCCGCGGCGTCGGGCAGCAGGTAGTGCTCGTCGACCAGCCGGGTGAGGGCCTCGCGGTCCAGCTCGTGGCTCGGCACGAACGGGCGCCGTCCCTCGACGATCGCGCTCTCCTGCTCGGCGACGTGCCCCAGCCATCGCCGGGCGACCTCCGCCGCCGCGCCGCTGTCCAGCGCCGCCATCGCCGTCACGTGCCGTTCCGTGCTCCCGGTCTGGTCGACCAGGGTGCCGAGCACATCGAAGACGATGGTCGGCCGGGCTGTCGCGTCCGCCGTGGGCTCCATGTCACCCACCGTAGTTGACGTCGCGACGGCGGGTCGGGCTCCGGGACCGTGCCTGCGGGCAGCGCCGTCACCCGCCCCGGCGGCTGCCCGAGACCTGGGTGCGCGGCAGGCGTCCCGCACGCGAGTATCCCTCCAGCGTGTCGCCCCGCGCGACCACGTCGAAGTTCAGGTCGAGGCGCAGGGGGCGGGTGACCTTCTGCGACCAGGTGACCCGGTCGCCGTCGTCCGTGGTCTCGACGACCACGGCGTCCAGGGCGCCGCTCTCGCCCTGCCCCTCCGCGATGCCGGTCAGCACGCCGTGCTCCTCGGTGAAGGTGTAGCGGACGTCGAGGGTGCCGATCGGCGTCCTGAGCCGGACGTCCCACGTCCCGGTGATGGTGTGCATCGTTCGCTCCGTCCTCGTGGTGCGGTCAGACGGCCTGGGGGACCCGGCCGGTGTCGGCCCAGACCGTCCCGCGGCGCTCGTACTCGAACAGCGTCTCGACGGCGCGCGCGACCCGGGGCCCGTACTCGCGTTCCAGCAGGTAGAGCCCCAGGTCAAGGCCGGACGTGACGCCGCCCGCGGTGACCAGGTCGCCGTCGTCCACCACACGTGCCGGGACGGCGTGCGCGCCGGTGGCGTCGAGGACGTCCATGCCCTGCACGTGCGTCACCACGTTGCGGCCCTCCAGCAGCCCGGCCATCGCCAGGGCCAGCGACCCGCCGCAGACGGCGGTGACGGTGACCGCCGGGTTCTCCAGCGCACGCCGGACCAGCGGGATCGCGCTCGTCTGCGCGAAGCGGGCCAGCAGCACGGGGATGGTGTCCACGCCGTCGTCCGGGTCGCCCTCGACCGGGCCGCTGGCCCCCGGGACCACGATGTAACCGGGCTGCTCCGGGTCGAGCGTGCCCGTGGCGGGCAGCGTGATCCCGGGAGTGCCGGAGACGACGGGCCGTGGTCCCTCCCCCGTGACGAGCTCGACGGCGAGCTCGCCACCGACCGTGGCACTCCCCGCGGCGAGCACCTCGAACACGCCGATCGCGTCCAACGGGTCGAATCCGTCGAACAGGACGACCTGGGCCGACAGGGACATGAGCACTCCTCAGGGGTAGCGGGCAGGTGGGGCACCGGTGTGCCCGAGCTCCATGCTCGACGGCGGACCCGGGCCGGACCAGTGACCCTCGTGCCAGATGCCGACTGGATCTGGCCAAGGCTCGTCCGCGGCACGGAAGTGGCGTGATGTCTCTGTACGGTGGGCCGGTGCATACCGTCGTGGTCCTTGCTCTCCCTGACACGATCATCTTCGATCTGGCCACGCCGATCGAGACGTTCGGGCGCTCCCGCCTGCCCGACGGGCGGCCGGCCTACCGCGTCGTGGTCTGCGGCACCGACCCCGTCCTCGAGGCAGGACCGCTCCGGCTGGGGGTCGACTCCGGCCTCGAAGCCCTCGAACGGGCGGACACCATCGTGGTCCCCGGCCGTACGCACCCGGAACGGGAGACCCCCGCGCCCGCGCTCGCCGCGCTGCGTGCCGCCGCCGAGGCGGGCACACGCATCGCCTCCATCTGCGTCGGCGCCTTCACGCTCGCCGAGGCCGGCCTGCTCGACGGTCTGCGCGCCACCACGCACTGGCTCGCGACGGATGCCCTGGCCCGCCGGCACCCCGCGGTCGACGTGGACCCGGAGTCGCTGTACATCGACAACGGGCAGATCCTCACGTCGGCCGGCGCCGCGGCGGGGCTCGACCTCTGCCTGTACCTGGTGCGGCGCGACCACGGGGTCGCCGTCGCCGCCGACACCTCACGGCTGTCCGTCGCACCGCTCCACCGCGACGGCGGCCAGGCACAGTTCATCCTGCGCAACCCGCCCACGTACAAGAGCGCCACGCTCGAGCCGGTGCTGCTGTGGATCGAGGAGAACGCACACGCCGACCTGGCGCTCGCGAACATCGCCGAGGCGGCCCGCACGAGCGTCCGTACGCTCAACCGGCGGTTCCACCAGGAGACCGGACAGAGCCCGATGCAGTGGCTCAGCGGCGTGCGGATCCGGCACGCGCAGGAGCTGCTCGAGACCACGGACCACGGGGTGGAGCGTATCGCGCGCCAGGTGGGGTTCCCGAGCCCGAGCAACTTCCGCAGCCTGTTCCGTCGGGCCACGGGCGTCACGCCGCACGCCTACCGGACGACGTTCCAGGGCGGGGCGCCGGTGCCCTTGCCGGTGCCTGCACCGGTGCGGGTGCCGGAGCCCGCGTCCGTGGCGGTCGCAGCGTCCGTGGCCGGCTAGGTCGCGCTGCGCAGGCCGCGCAGGGTGTACTCGCAGCGCTGCCGGTAACCGTCACGGGGCTGCTCGGTGCACGCGCGGGCGATGATGCCGCGCTCCCAGATGAGCAGGTAGATGTCTTCCGAGGTCAGGTCGTCCCGGACCGACCCGGTCGCCTGGGCCTCGGTGAGAAAGCCCGCCGCGACCTCGCTGGCACGCTCGCACAGCGCGGCCAGCGGTGCCGACCCGGGCATGGCGCGGAGCAGCACGTCGTTGGCCGCGGGCTCGTCGTACTGGAGCAGCCAGATCTGCCGCAGATAGCTCTCGAACCGCTCGACCGGGTCCTCGATCGCACTCACCGCGGTGACGATGCCGGTGATGCGTTCGGCGACGAGCTCCTCCACCACGGCGTCGATCAGCCCCTGCCGACCGCCGAACCGGTGATAGATGGTGCCCTTGCTGACACCTGCGGCACGCGCCACCTCGTCGAGCGGGCTGTTCAGCCCGCTGGCCCGGAAGACGCCGAGGGCCGCCTGCCGGATGCCCTCGACGTTGCGCTGTGCGTCGGCACGCAGCCGGGGGCCGTCCGACGTCATCGACGGGCTCCGGCGCCCGCGGCGCCGTCGGCGGAGGAGGAGCCGACCGTCTCGTTCCAGCTCGTGTCCAGGGCCTGGAGGAACGCCTCGACCGGCTGCGCGCCGGACACGGCGTACTTGCCCGCGAACACGAAGAAGGGGACACCCTGGATGCCGTACTGGCGGGCCTGCTGGATGTCGGCCTCCACGGCGTCGGCGAACTCTCCGCTGGTCAGCGCGGCGAGAGCGGCGTCGCGATCCAGGCCGACGTCGCCGGCCAGACGGGCCAGCACCTCGTGGTCGGCCACGTTGAGCCCCTCGGTGAAGTACGCCTGGAACAGGCGCCGGACCATCTCGTGCTGCTTGCCCGCTGCCGCGGCGAAGTGGCTGAGCTGGTGGGCGGTGCGCGTGCTCACCGCCTGGGCCTGGTCCATGCGGTAGTCCAGCCCGATCTGCCGGGCGCGCTCGGTGACCTGGTCGTTCATCGCCTGCGCCTGCTCGCGCGGCAGGCCGTGCTGGGCCGACAGCAGCTCGGTCGGGCTGACGGGGGCGTCGCCGTCAGCGAGCTGCGGCATGAGCAGGAAGCTGTGATAGCGCACCTCGACGCGCGAGCCGTGCGGGAACCGCTCGAGCGCCTGGTCCAGAAGGGTGTCACCCATGTAGCAGAACGGGCACATGACGTCGCTCCACACGTCCACCACGAGCTGGTCGGCAGGGCGACCGAACGCCTCGCCGGCCATCAGCGGCACTCTCCGTCCACGGCGCAGACCCCGAACGTGTCGCCCACGGGCAGCAGCTGGAACGGGGAGGACGGCGCGGTCGGCTCGATCGCCGCGGGGGCGGCGTCGGCGGGCTCGGGGATCTGCGGGGCATGAGCCGCGGCCGAGGTGGCCGTCCCCACGCTCACGTTACTTGACGTCATGGTCAAGAACCGTAGGATAAATTGAACTAGGGGTCAAGATCACGGCCCACCGGCAGCGACGGGAAGAACCGAGGGATGACCACCGTGCAGAGGCAGGACGACGCCGCGCAGCCCGCGAGCGCCGCGCAGCCCGGGAACGCCGTGCAGTTCGAGCTGTTCACCTCGGCCTTCTGCGGCCCGTGCCACCATACGCGCGCCGTGCTCACGGAGGCGGCGCGGCTGATCCCGGGCGCGACGATGGTCGAGCACGACGTGGCGCACGAGACGGACCTGGCCGAGTCGCTCGACATCCGCACCACGCCCACCGTCATCGTCCGGGACGTCGACGGTGCCGAGACCTTCCGGTCCGGAGGCGTCCCGAAGCTGGCGCAGGTCCTGGTCGCCGCGGGCCGCGCCCTGCGCTGAGGAGAGGGCTGAGCGCCGCAGGGACGACGGCCGGTCAGAGGTGGCGGAAGGCCGACTGCGGTCCTGCCATTGCGCCCGCGCCGGCCGCCATCGCCCAGGAGAGCGCGCGCAGGCATCCCGAACGGATGTCGTCGAGGCCCGCGGCGAGTGCCGCCGGTGTCGCGCGGTCGAGGCCCTGGCGGATCGCCGTCAGGCCCGGGCCCAGGCGCAGGTGGATGCCCCAGGTGAGGTGGGCGGTGGCGAAGCCCAGAGCTGCGGCGGTCATGAGGTCGGCATCCGCGAGCTCGCTGACCGCCCGGCCGTAGGTCTCGAGCAGGCCTGGTTCGTCGAGCTCGCCGTGGCCGCCGAAGGCGCGGTACACGGAGACGAACGTGCCGAGGTCGAACCCCACGGGGCCGACGCCCACGTGCTCCCAGTCGATGAGGGCGAGGTCGCCGCGCGGGTCGAGGCCGGCGTTGCGGGGCGTGAGGTCACCGTGCACGAGGGTGCTGGGCAGCTCGCGTGCACGTGCGCTGAGCTCGTCCGCCGCGTCGAGGCAGGCGTGCAGGGCGCGGATCTGCTCGGGTGCGAAGAGTGTCCGCAGCCGCGGGTCGTCCGACAGCGCCTCGAGGTTCTCGTGGCCCGCGGGCACGTGGTGGACGTAGGCCGCCCAGCCCTCCTGCTCGAGCCAGGGGGCGTCCAGCAGGCCGGGGCGCACCGTGCCGGGGACGTACATCAGGGCTGCGCGGCGGGCGGCGACCACTGCCGACTCGGGGGTCCAGCTCTGCTGTAGCACGGCGCCGACGTCGCGCATGACGAGCCAGGTGAAGTCGTGGTGGCTGAAGACCGTCGCAGCGCGTGGGATGGTCAATCCGTGGGGGAGCAGGTCGGAGATGCTGCTGCCGTAGAAGTGCGCTTCACGGCGGTCCAGCAGCCGGTCGCGCGAGTCGAGCAGGGTCTGGCGGCCCCAGCCGAGGATCTTGACGATCCACGGCGACGGCTCGGTGTGCGGCGTAGCGAGGCTCACCCGGAGGACCGCTGCCTGCCCCAGGCCGGTGGACAGGTCACGTACCGAGAGCACCCGGACGTCGGGTCCCCAGGGCCCGTGGTGCGACGCGAGTGCGGCCTGGATGGTGTCGGCGTCGGGCAGGACGCGCTCGGTCATCTGCTTCCTCACGGCGGCGGTGTGGTGGAGCCTCGGGCAGGAACCATCCGACCACAGGCGCCCGAAAAGCGTGCATTTCAATCTTGATGAGCGGACGGCGGCCGACTGAGCCACTGACCGCCGCACCGCATAACCTGGAGCGGAACCCCACGGAAGGAAGCACCATGTCTCGCGTTCTGATCATCGGTGGTCACGGCAAGATCGCTCTCCGGCTCGCTCCGCTGCTCGTGAAGCGGGGCGACGTCGTCACGAGCGTGATCCGCAACGCGGACCACCAGGACGAGGTCGCGGCCACCGGCGCCATCCCGCTGGTCGCCGACGTCGAGCAGCTCGACACGGCCGGCCTCGGCGACGTGGTGCAGGGGCACGACGCGATCGTCTGGTCGGCGGGCGCGGGTGGGGGCAACCCCGATCGCACCTACGCCGTGGACCGCGACGCGGCCATCCGGTCGATGGATGCCGCACAGGCCGAGGGCGTGGCGCGCTACGTGATGGTGTCCTACCTCGGGGCCGGCCCCGATCACGGCGTGCCCGAGGACAACTCGTTCTTCGCCTATGCCGAGGCCAAGTCTGCTGCCGACGAGCACCTGCGTGCGTCGGCCCTCGACTACACGATCCTCCAGCCCGGCCCGCTCACCCTGGACGAGCCCACCGGCCTCATCGAGGTGGCGAACCCCGGCGACGGGCGGGTCACGCGTGCCGACGTCGCGGCCGTCGCCGCGGCGGTGCTGGCGGACGACAGCACCGTGCGGCGCACCATCGCCTTCGGCAACGGCGGGACGCCGATCGCGGAGGCGATCACCGCAGCGTCATGACACCCGCTGCGTGAGCGGGTCGCCCGGCGCGAGCTGCGAGTCGTGAGCTGTGAACTGCGAGCCGCGAGTCGCGAGCCGCGCGCCGGGGAAAGTCTTCATGGGCGGGGTCTGTTGCTCTCGGTGGACAACGTCTACCGAGAGCAACAGACCCCGCCCGCGATCACTCCGGCTGAGCAGTTCGGGGCCCGCCGTATCACCCGGAGAGGCCCGCACCTACCATCGGCAGATGCCGCAGCAGCTGATCGTCACCGCGCTCGTCGTCCTCACCCTCACCGCCTGCCAGGCCGGTTCGGGCGTCGCTGACGGGGAGGGTCCGAGCGCGGACGCCGCCGAGGTGACGCTCCCGCCGGTGAGCGGCCGGTTCGACTACCAGCTCGGTGCCGCCTACGAGCTCGAGGGCGGGCTCGACGTCGTGGTGCGGGACGCGACCGCCGAACCCGCCACCGACGCCTACAGCGTCTGCTACGTCAACGGGTTCCAGACCCAGCCCGGCGAAGCGGACCTCTGGCGCGACGACAACGAGGACCTGCTGCTGCACGACGCCTCCGGAACGCTCGTCGTCGACCCCGACTGGCCCGACGAGTATGTGCTGGACCCCTCGACCCCGGAGAAGCGCGACCGCATCCTCGGCATCGTCGGCCCCGTGATCTCCGGCTGCGCCGACGCGGGCTTCGACGCGGTCGAGATCGACAACCTGGACACCTGGACCCGGTTCACGGAACCTGCGACGGGCCTGATCGAGCAGGCCGACGCGCTGGCGCTCGCCGGCTCGTACATCGATCTCGCCCACGCGGCGGGTCTCGCCATCGGGCAGAAGAACGCCGCGGAGGCGACTGCCCAGGGCCACGAGCTCGGGTTCGACTTCGCCGTCACCGAGGAGTGCGCGGCCTACGCCGAGTGCGGCTCGTACACCGGTGTCTACGGCGAGCACGTGCTCCAGATCGAGTACACGGACAACCTGCCGGACGGTTTCGACGCCGTCTGTGCCGACCCGGACCGTGCCCCTCTGGCGATCCTTCGCGACCGTGACCTGGTGGGCCCGGACAACGCCGCCTACGCCTACGAACAGTGCTGACCCGTCGTCGGGGGTGCTTATCCTCGACGCATGACATCCCCGCTCGCGCCGCCGTCGGACCCCCGTGAGACGGGCACGACCGGACGTAGGGGTCTGCTCACCGAGCACATCGCGCGGCAGCTGGAGCAGCGGATCCGCACGGGCGAGTGGGCGGTGGGCGCCAAGCTGCCGTCGGAGCGCGAGCTCGCGGTGCAGTTCGGGGCCAGCCGGAACGTCATCCGTGAGGTGCTGCGCCGGCTCGAGGCCACCGACCTGATCGAGGTGGCTCCCGGCCGCGGCTCGTTCGTGACCGAGCAGTCCTCCGCGCACGCCAGGGGTTACGACGCGCTCTACCGCACGGAGCGACCGACCGTGCGGCAGCTCATCGAGGCGCGCATCCCGCTCGAGGTCGAGATCGCCGGGCTCGCCACGGAACGCGCCACCGACGAGCAGCTCGAGGCGATCGTGCGGGCGCTCGACCGGGTCGAGTCAGCGGGTGACGTGGTCGACAAGGCGCGCGAGGACCTCCGGTTCCACGACACCATCGCCGCGGCCTGCGGCAACCCGGTGCTGCGGATCATGCTCTCGTCGATCGGCGGCATGATGTTCGAGATGATGCTGCGCTCCAACTCGGACCCGCGGATCGCCGAACCGGGGGTGCCGCACCACCCGGAGATCGTCGAGGCCATCCAGGCGCGCGACGTCGACCTCGCGCGCGAGCGCATGCGCGAGCACCTCGCGCTCGGCCTGCGCACCTACGGACCGGACCTCGACGTAGGCCTGGACCTGATGGCCTCCCGCCACATCGAGACGCTGCTGGAGCGGTAACACCGAACCCCGAACCGCAACCTGCTGGTCCAGATCCCGCCGAGCCGCAACCTGCACGTCGATTACGGCCGATCCGGACCCGCAACCTTCGGTTCGGCGGGTGAGGTGACGGGTAGGTTGCGGTTCGGCCCGTGCCGCACGCGGCTTGGAGCCCCAGTGATCACCGTGTTAGCGTCCAACTGGTCCTACCAGTTGGACCACTTGCGAACCTGGCCACACATGGAGGTGTGACGCACGCATGACACTGCCCACGAGCCGACGGCGCGCCGGCGAGCTGAGTCGACGGTCGTTCGGCGTGCTCGCCGCCGCGTCGGTGCTGGCCGCCTGTACGCGCGGTCCGCAGACGGCGTCGCCGAACGCCCCGCTGCGGGTCCTCGCGATCAACCACGTCTGGACCCAGGCGATCAGCACGTACCTCCCGGAGCTCGAGGAGAGGATCGGCCGGCGGGTCTCCCTGCGGATGCTCACCGCCGACCAGCTGACGTCGAGCTTCAACGTCAAGCTCAACGCGTCCGCCACCGACATCGACGTCATGACGGTCCGGCCGCTGCAGGACCAGCTGATGTTCGCGCGCAACGGCTGGATCGCCGACCTCACCGACCGGGTCGAGGGCGACGCCGGCTACCGCTGGACCGACTTCCAGGAGGCTCCGCGCGAGCGCTCGGTGGTCGGCGGCGCGGCCGTCAGCGTGCCCGTGGTGACCGAGCGCCCGGCCCTGTACTACCGGCGCGACCTGCTCGAGGACTTCGGGGGTGCGCCCGGCACCCTCGACGAGATGCTCGACATCGCGCTGGAGCTCGAACGGCGCAGCGAGGGCTTCTTCGGGTACGTCGGGCGGGGGCAGCGCAACGGCGCCGTCTCGCAGTGGTCCAGCTTTCTCTACTCGTTCGGCGGCGACTTCACGCACGACGGCCGGTCCGGCATCGGCACGCCCGAGGCGGTCGCGGCCTATGAGTACTACGGGCGGCTGCTGCACGAGGCAGGCCCGCCGGGAGTCACCAACATGAGCCTCGAGCAGGCCATGCCGATCTTCGCGCAGGGCAAGGCCGCGATGTACGTCGACGCGGACGCGATCTACAGCAACTTCCTGGACGAGACGATCTCGACCGTCGCCGACACGGTCGGGTTCGCGCCCTTCCCGGCCGGTCCAGCAGGTTCGGTGCCGCACAACATCCCGTCGTGGAGCCTCGCGATCAACGAGTTCTCGCTGCTGCGCGACGACGCGTGGGAGTTCCTGCGCTGGGCCTCCAGCCCGGAGATGGTCGCGCGGCTGCAGGCCGAGGGGATCCCCGGCGCCCGGCAGTCCGTCTGGGACGACGCGGCGACGCTGGCGTCCTTCCCCGCGGAGCTCGCGGAGACGATGCGGATCAACGCCGCCAACGGCATCGGGCATGACAGGCCCGACGTCATGCAGGTGGGCCGTGCCCGCGACATCGTGGGCCGCCCGCTCGTGTCCGGCATCCTCGGCGAGGACGTGGCCGCCGTCGCGGCGGACGCGGACGCCGAGTTCAACGACTTCCTCGTCCGTGACAACCGTCAGCGGGAGTTCTGATGACGACCACCACAGCGCGCGCCGCCGTCGGCGCACCCGGCCGCCGCGCGCCGTCGGGCGAGAAGCCGCTGGTCACGTTCGAGCAGGCCAACCGGCGCCTCAAGTGGGCGCTGCTGGCGCCCGCCCTCGGGTTCGTCGGGCTGATGATCGTGTTCCCGCTGGTGTTCACCATCAATCTCAGCCTCACCGACGCGTTCGGGGCGGTGAACGCGGGCAACTCCTACCTGGGGCTGCAGAACTTCGCCGACGCGCTCACGGACACCCGCCGCTTCTGGCCCGCCGTCGGCCGCACCGTCACCTTCACGCTCGGCGCCGTCGCCCTGGAGACGGTGCTCGGCCTGGCCCTGGCGATGCTGATGCGCAAGGCGTTCCGCGGCATGGAGATCGTCCGCACCATCCTGATGGTCCCGCTGCTGGCCACGCCCGTCGCCATCGGCATCCTGTGGATGCTGATCCTGGACCCGACCAACGGCATCGCCAACCACCTGCTCGGCTTCGTGGGCATCCCGCCCCAGGAGTTCCTCGGGTCGGTGGCGCAGTCGCTGCCCACCCTGATGCTCATCGACGTCTGGCAGTGGACGCCGATGATGACCGTGCTCCTGCTGGCGGGCCTGACCACGCTGCCCGAGGAGCCGGAGGAGGCCGCCCGCGTCGACGGCGCCAACGCGTGGCAGCGGTTCGTCCACGTCATCCTGCCGATGCTGCGCACCACGATCCTGACCGCCCTGGTGCTCCGCGGGGTCGACGCCCTCAAGACGTTCGACCTGATCTACGCGACCAAGGGACCGGGCGGCGGATCGGACTTCGAGGCCGAGACGCTGAACGTCTACGCCTACGGCCTGACCTTCGACTACCAGGAGTACGGTCTCGCCTCCGCGGTCCTGGTCCTGTTCACGCTGTTCATCGTCGCGATAGTGGTCGTGCTGCGCCGCCGGACCGAGAGGAGTGCCTCGTGAGGGCCTCAACCACCTTCGGCGTCCTGCGCGCCGTGCTCATCACCATCGTGTGCGCCGTCATCGCGCTGCCGATCGTCTGGATGATCGCGGCCGCCTTCAAGACCAACGTGCAGGTCACCGACCCCACGGTCGGCCTGGCCTTCACGCCCACCTGGGACAACTTCCGGGGCGTCCTGGCCGACGGCGCGCTCGTGCAGTCGCTGGGCAACTCGCTGCTCATCGGCGTGGTCTCGACCGCGCTGAGCATCGTGATCGCCGTGCCGGCCGCGTGGGCGGTGGGCCGGTTCCGGATGCGGCGGACCGGCTCGATCGTGCTCGTGGCCCGCATCATCCCGGCCATCTCGCTGCTCGTGCCCTGGTACTACATGTTCGCGCAGCTCGGCCTGGTCGGCAGCCACCTGGTGCTGATCCTCAGCCACATGTTCGTCTCCGTGCCGCTGATCCTGTGGATCATGATCGGTTTCTTCGAAGGGCTGCCGGTCGAGCTGGAGGACGCCGCGCGGACCGACGGGCTCTCCGCCTTCGGCGCGTTCCTACGGATCGCACTGCCGCTCGCGGCGCCCGGCACGGCGTCGGCAGCGGTGCTGGCGTTCATCTTCAGCTGGAACAACTTCATCTTCGCGCTGATCCTCGCGGACGAGCGCACCATGACCATGCCCGTGCTGCTGTTCAACTTCATGTCGTACGCCAGCACCGACTGGGGCGGGCTCATGGCCGCTGCGACCCTCATGACCGTGCCGGTGCTCCTCGCCGCCGTGTTCGGGCAGCGTTACCTCGTCGCGGGCCTCACCGCCGGCGCCACCAAGGGCTGACGCCCACCCCACGCCCATCCCGCATCCGCTCCATCCCTCGTCCGCCACGCCCCCGCACCACCGACAGAAGGTTCCCGCATGAAGATCGTCGACGCGCAGGTCGTCGTCACCTCGCCCGGCCGCAACTTCGTCACGCTCCAGATCACCACCGACGACGGTGTGACGGGGCTCGGCGACGCCACCCTGAACGGACGTGAGCTGGCTGTCGTCAGCTACCTGCGCGACCACGTCGTGCCGTTGCTGATCGGCCGCGACCCGCACCGGATCGAGGACACCTGGCAGTACCTCTACCGCGGCGCGTACTGGCGGCGGGGCCCGGTGACCATGGCCGCCGTCGCCGCCGTCGACGTCGCCCTGTGGGACATCAAGGCGAAGGTGGCCGGCCTGCCGCTCTACCAGCTGCTCGGTGGCGCGAGCCGCGACCGGATCATGGCCTACGGGCACGCGAGCGGTTCCAGCCTGCCGGAGATCTTCGACTCCGTGCGGGCGCTGCAGGAACGTGGCTACCGCAGCATCCGCGTCCAGAGCGGCGTCCCGGGCCTGCAGTCGGTCTACGGGGTGCACACGACGACGTCGGCCGACGGGTCCGCCCCGGACGTGCTCGCCCGGCCCGTCGTGGAGGACTGGGACACCGCCGCGTACCTGCGGTACATCCCGCGGGTGTTCGAGGAGGTCCGGGGCGAGTTCGGCCCCGACCTGCCCCTGCTGCACGACGCGCACCACCGGTTGTCCCCGATCGAGGCAGCCCGACTGGGCAAGGACCTGGAGCCGTACGACCTGTTCTGGCTGGAGGACTGCACGCCCGCCGAGGACCAGGAGGCGCTGCGCCTGGTGCGGCAGCACACGACGACGCCGCTGGCGGTCGGCGAGGTGTTCAACACGGTCTTCGACTACCAGACGCTGATCGACGACCGCCTCATCGACTACGTGCGCTCCGCCGTCACGCACTTCGGTGGCGTGAGCCCCATGAAGAAGCTGTTCGACTACGCGGGACAGCGCGGGATCAAGAGCGCCGTCCACGGCCCGGAGGACATCTCGCCCGTGGGGATGGCTGCCGCGCTGCACCTCGACCTGGCGATCCACAACTTCGGCATCCAGGAGTACTCCGGCCACACCGACCTCACCAACGAGGTGTTCCGGCACGCCTACACGTTCGACGACGGCTACCTGCACCCGGGCGAGGCGCCGGGCATCGGCGTCGAGCTGGACCACGAGCTCGCCGCGGCTCACCCGTACGAACCTGGCTACCTGCCGGTCAACCGGCTCCAGGACGGTTCGGTCCACGACTGGTGACGGCGCTGTGCGGCGGGTCACAGCCGCACGGCCCATCCAGGAACGTCTCCGCCACGAACCAGGTGTGCAGACATGATCGGAGGGCATCGTGAGGCAGACTGGGCAGGTGGCATCACCACCGGTCCGGACCTCGTCGCGCGATTCCGTCGACGCGCTCCTGACGGCGTGCGCCGGCGCTGACCCCGCGGCGTTCACTCCCGTGTACGACGCGCTGGGCCCGGTAGCGTACGGCGCGGCGCTCGGCGTCCTCCGGGACCCCGATCACGCGGCCGAGGTGACCCAGGAGGCGATGGTGGAGGTGTGGCAGACGGCGGCACGGTTCGACGCGGCGCGCGGCTCCGCCCGCACCTGGGTCGCGACGCTCGCCCGGCGGCGTGCGGTCGACCGCGTGCGGTCGGAGCAGGCGCGCCGCGACCGGGACCAGCGCGACACCGACCTGAGCACCGGTGAGCCGGCGCGCGACGTCGTCGCCGAGGACGTCGAGCGGCTGCTCGAGGGATCCGCGGTGCGCCGCTGCATCGAGGGCCTGACCTCGAACCAGCGCGAGGCGGTGGTGGTCGCGTACTACGGCGGACTCACCTACCGCGAGGTCGCCGAGCAGCTCGACGCCGCGCTGCCCACCGTCAAGAGCCGGATCCGTGACGGGCTCATCCGCCTGCGCGACTGCCTGGGGGTGCGACATGGCTGACGAGACGAGCACCGGCGCGCGCCCCGACGCCTCGGACCTGCTGCCCGGGTACGTCCTCGACGCGCTCGACGACGCCGACCGGCGCACCGTCGAGAGCCTGCTGGAGTCGGACGCCGGTGCGCGCCGCTCGCTGGACGAGTACCGGGAGGTCCTCGCGGCCTTCGCCGTCGAGCAGGAGCCACCCGCCGCCGTGCGGGAGAGCGTGCTGGAGCGCGTGCGGAGCACGCCGCAGCTTGCTGCGCAGGACGGGTCCGGGCCGGCTGCGGCCGCTCCGGCGCCGTCTGCCTCCGCCTCCGCCTCCGCCTCCGCAGGGCCGGCTCGTCCCGGCCCGGCGCCGGACGCCGGGGACGCCGTCGTGGTGGACCTCGCTGCCCGGCGGCGCCGGCGTTGGGGCGCCGCGGTGGCAGCCGTGGCCGCCGCGGCCGCGATCGCCGTGCCCACGACGATCGCCGTGCAGGTGACCGCCGAGCGCGACCGGCTGCGCGAGCAGTCCGAGGTGGTCTCCGAGATGCTCGCCGACCCCGACAGTGTGATCCTGCGCAGCCCGGTCGACGGCGGCGGTCGGGCCTCGGTCCTCGTGGCCGACGGCGACATGTTCTTCCGCGCCGAGGACCTGCCCGACCCCGGGTCCGGCCGGACCTATCAGCTCTGGGTGGTCGCCGCCGACGGCAGCGTCTCCTCCGCGGGTGTGCTCGCCGAGCGCGACGGTGCGGCGTCGGCCCTCGTCCGACAGTCGGAGGGCACCGGCATGGCCGTCACGGTCGAACCCGCCGGCGGCTCCGAGCAGCCGACCACCGACCCGATCGTCCTGCTCACGGTCTGACCAGGCTGGACCCGGAAGAAAAGCCCCGAGAATGACCTGAGGTACCGATCCTGGTTCGGATCGGTACCTCAGGTCATTCTCGGCGTCGCCCGCGCGGGCGCGGACAACGGGTCACATCTTCGGCATGAGGACCGCGTCGACGAGGTAGACGGTCGCGTTCTGCGTCATCACGCCACCGCAGATCACGTTCGCGTCGTTCACCATGAGCTCGTCGCCGCTGCCGGTCACCTCGAGGGTCTCGCCCTGGACGGTGGTCTGCTCGCCGACCACCTGGTCGGGAGTGAGCTGGCCGGGCACCACGTGGTAGGTGAGGATCTCGGTCAGCATGTCCGAGTCCTTGGACAGGGTGTCCATCGTCTCGTCGTCGATCGCCTCGAAGGCATCGTCGACCGGGGCGAACACGGTGAACTCGCCACCGTTCAGCGTGTCCACGAGATTCACGTCGGGGTTGACCTCGCCGCTCACCGCGGCGGTCAGCGAGGTCAGCAGCGGGTTGTTGGAGGCGGCGACCGCCACCGGCTCGGTGGACATCCCCGTGACGGAACCGGGGCCGTCCGGCACCTCCTCGGCGTAGGCGGCGCAGCCGGGGCCGACGAGGTTCGCGGCCGGGTCGGCCATGTCCTCCGTCATCTCGTCCGACGGCTCATCCATCGGGGTGCTCTCCTCGGTGGAGGACTCGCTCGTCCCGGACGTGTCGGTCTCGGAGCCCGAGCAGGCTGTGAGGCCGAGCAGGGCGAAGGCCGCGATGCCGACTGCTGCGTAGGACTTACGGGTTCGAACGTTCATCGGTCTCTCCTCGGTGTGTCGTCACCCCGCGTTCTCGCGGCGCGTCTTGCCCGTGGTTCGGAGCGGGCAGCGAACCGGATGGGTGGGGACGAGCACGAGTTCTTCCAGGGCTCCCGACGGCGCCGGACGGGCCGGCCACCCATCCGGAACGGTCCGGGCGCCGAACCGGCCACATGGGAACCCTCGTCGTCATCGGCCTCCTGGGAGGCCTCATCACCGGGATATCGCCGTGCATCCTGCCGATGCTGCCCGTGATCTTCTTCGCGGGCGGCGTGCAGGGCGCTCGCAGACCGGGCACCGGAGGTGCGACCGCCGCAGGCACGGGCGCCGGAGCCACGGCCACGGCCGTCCGCACGCCCACGCGCCGCTCGCTGCGCCCCTACATCGTCATCGCCGGGCTGGTCCTGAGCTTCAGCGTCTTCACGCTGCTCGGCTCCCTGCTGCTGTCCGTGCTGGGGCTGCCCCAGGACCTGCTGCGCTGGGCGGGCATCACCCTGCTCGTGCTGCTGGGCATCGGCATGATCGTGCCCCGGTTCGAGGCGGTCCTCGAACGTCCCTTCCAGCGCATCGCCGCGTTCGGGGCCCGGCGCGGCGCGGCGCGCCAGGACCGGGGCGCGTTCGCCCTGGGACTCGGGCTGGGCGTGCTCTACGTGCCGTGTGCCGGACCGGTGCTCGCGGCGATCACGGTCGCCGGCGCCACGGGGAACATCGGGGCCGGGACGGTGGCGCTGACCGTCTCCTTCGCCGTCGGCGCCGCGATCCCGCTCCTGGTCTTCGCGCTGGCAGGCCGCCGGATCGCCGAACGGGTCCAGGCCTTCCAGCGGCACACGACGGCCATCCGCACCGGCGGCGGCGTCGTCGTCATCCTCCTGGCCGTCGCCCTCGCCTTCAACGTCCCCGCGGCGATCCAGCGGCTGCTCCCCGACTACACGGGTGCGCTGCAGCAGCGCATCGACTCCTCCGAGACCGTGCGCGAGGCCCTCGACCTCGGTGGCCTCGTCACCGACGAGAACCGTGAGCTGTCCAACTGCTCGAACGGCGCGCCGGTCCTCGAGGACTGCGGCACCGCGCCGGAGATCCGCGGCATCGAGAGGTGGCTCAACACGCCCGACGGCGCCGCGCTCCGGCTCGAGGCGATGCGCGGCGAGGTGGTCCTCGTCGACTTCTGGACCTACTCGTGCATCAACTGCCAGCGGTCCATCCCGCACCTCAACGCCTGGTACGAGCGGTACGCCGACGTCGGCGAGGGTTTCGAGGTGATCGGCGTGCACACCCCCGAGTTCGCGTTCGAGCGCGAGACGCGCAACGTGATCGAGGGCGCGGAGGATCTCTCGGTGACCTACCCGATCGCCCAGGACAACGCCTACGCGACCTGGACGGCGTACCGGAACCGGTACTGGCCCGCCCAGTACCTGATCGACGCGGACGGCACGGTGCGGCACATCCGGCTGGGCGAGGGCGGGTACGAGAACACGGAGAAGCTGATCCGCGAGCTCCTGAGGGACGCCGACCCCGGTGTCGACCTGCCCCGGGCCACCACCGTGCAGGACGCGACACCGCTCGACGAGATCACGCCCGAGACCTATTTCTCGATCAAGCGCGTCCTCAACTACGCGGGCGAGCCTCGGTACGCGGCGGGCCGCCGGGAGTTCACGCTCGCCGCCGAGCAGGAGCCGGACACGTTCTCCCTGGGCGGCACCTGGGAGGTCGACTTCCAGGGTGCGGAGGCAGTGTCCGACGACGCCCGGGTGCGCCTCGCGTACCGGTCGGCCGACGTCTTCGTGGTGCTGGGCGGCGAGGGGACCGTCGAGTCGACCGTCACGACCGGCGGTGGCTCGACCACCCGGCAGATCGAGGTCTCCGGGAACCCGCGGCTCTACCCCGTGCTGGAGGGCGACGAGGCGACCGAAGGGCTGGTGGAGCTCGTCGTCCCCGAGGGCGTGCAGGTCTTCACCATGACGTTCGGCTGACCGACGTTCGGCTGACCGGCTGTGCCCGGCAGGCTGTGCCCGGCCGGCTACGCGCCCGGCCGCACCAGGCGCACCGTCTGCAGCACGTGCACGCACAGCTCGCCCGACTCGTCGACGACCTTGACCTCGACGAGCACCTGGCGCCCGGTCGATCGGACGGGCGAGGCGGTGGCGGTCGCCTCGCCCACGACGGGCCGCAGGAAGTGGGTGGTGGAGTCGACGGTCGCGGGCAGCGCCCCCGGCCCGCCGTTCACGGCGGCACACACGGCCGCGGTCCCGTCGGCCAGACCCATCAGGGCCCCGCCGTGCAGGCCGCCGCCGACCGTCGACAGGCCGTGCGAGAACGGCAGCCGCCCCACGACGGCCTCCGGGGTGATGCTGTCGAGCTGCACGCCCAGCGTCCGTACGAACGGTGCGGCGGCGTAGACCTCGTCGACGGTCATGGTCATGGTGGGTTCCTCCGGATCATGTCGCTAGAGAGTGCTCTCTAGAGACAGGACTCTAGACGCGGCGCTGGAGTACCGTCAACGCATGCCGCGCCCGACGCACGACACCTCCGCGATCCTCGCCGCGGCCGGCCGGATCCTCGCCGCCGACGGGCCCGCGAAGGTCACGATGGCTGCGGTCATCCGGGAGGCGGGCCTGTCGAGCGGCTCGCTCTACTACCGGTTCCCCGACCGGCCGGCCCTGCTCGCCGCCCTGTGGAACCGGGCGATCGAGAGCTACCACGGCGATGCGTACGCCCTCTTCGACGGCGATCCGGTCGAGGCAGCCGCCGCGCTCGCCGCCTACACCGTGCGGTGGTGCCAGGCCGAGCCGGCGCACGCGCACGTGCTGCTCGCCGGGCGCTCGCGGTTCGACGTCGACGCCTGGCCCGAGTCCGCCCGGTCCGCCGAGGCGGCCGAGAGCGCCCGCTGGAACGAGGCGATCCGTGGCCTGACCCGACGCCTGCGGGACCAGACCTCCGTGACGACCACGCAGATCCTCCTGGTCGTGGTGGACCTGCCCTACGCCGCGGTGCGGCGGTACCTGCACGGCGACAGGCCGATCCCGGACGACCTGGCCGACGTGGTGGCCGAGCTGGTCCGGACGTCGCTGCGCTGAGCGTCACGTCTCCGCCGGTGCCTCCAGCTCGAACGCGACCGGGTCCGTGGTCACGCCGTTGACCTGGAGCGCGACGGCATGCGGTCCGGGGTGGTAGCGGCGCGTCGTGATCGGTCGGAACGAGTGGTCCCGGCTGATCTCCAGCCGCTCGCCCGGCGCGAGGGTCCGCGTGGTCAGCTTGAACGTCTTGGCGGTCTGCGAGCCGTTGGCCTTGCGGTGGTGCACCACGTAGTCGACGGACAGCCGGGCCGGCTCGGTGCCGAGGTTCCGTACCGCGGCGGTGAACCGGGCGGTACCCCCGAACGGCACTCGGGTCGCCGCGAGCACGGGTCCGTCGACCTGGACCGTCGCGGGGCCGAACCCCAGGAGCTCGAGAGCCCCGGGGTGGCCTCGCTTGACCAGCGTGCGGAGTGCGTGCCGCACGACCGCAGCCGTCGTCGGCGCGGGGTCGGCGAGCCAGCGGCCTGCCGTGGACACCACCAGCTCGGGGTGGTCCCGGCTCAGATCGTTCAGGTGGTTGGCGACCGAGCGGCGCACGTACTCGCTCTCGTCCCGGTACAGGGCGTCGAGCACGGGCACCGTGACGCCGGGACGGGCCAGGATCTCCGGTACGCGGACCGCCCACGGCAGGTACGGGCGGGTGCCCTCGCTGGCCAGGCGGCGCACGTCGACGTCGTCCGACCGGGTCCATGCCGTGGCGATGGCGAGGGCACGGTCCAGGTCGTGCCGAAGGAGCGTGCGGATCGCGAACTCCGCGGTCAGGCGCCCGGTGAGGCTGGCGAGGAGGGCCATCGCGTCGTCGAAGGCGGCCTCCGTGCCGTCCTCGACGGCCCGGACCGCGACCGCGCTGGTGACGGGCCAGATCAGCCAGCCGTCGAACGGCGCCGTGCCGTCGCGTGCGGCCCGCACCACGCGGGCGAGGTCCGCGTACCCGCCCGGCACGTCGGCGAGCAGCGCGTCCCGCAGGAGGTCCGCGCGCTCACGGAGCGAGAGGTCGCCGAGCCGGCCGACCGCGCCCGGGAGCGCGTGCAGCACCACCTCGGGAGCGGCCGCGCGGACGCCGTCGGCCAGCTGGGTGGCGGTGTGGTCGCTGATGAGCTCGTCGGCGAACGGCATGCGGTTCCTCTCCCGGGTGGGCACAGGGAAGTGAGCCGACATGTCAGAGGCTCAGGTCACCATGGTGACCTGAGCCTCTGACATTCCCGCGGGGAGTGGTCAGGCAATCGTGGCGTCGACCGTCACGGGCACGTTGCCGCGCGTGGCGTTCGAGTAGGGGCAGACGGCGTGGGCCGCCTGGACCAGCTGGTCGGCCGTGGCCTGGTCCACGCCGGCGAGCTCCACGTGCAGCGCGGCGCTGAGGCCGAACGCGCCACCCTCGGTCGGGTGGATGCCCACCTCGGCCACCACCGCGGAGTCGGTGAACTTGATCTTCTGCGCCGCGGCGACACCCTTGAGCGCGCTGTGGAAGCAGGATGCCCAGCCGGCCGCGAAGAGCTGCTCCGGGTTGGTGCCGCCACCCGGGCCGCCCATCGCGGTGGGCACGGCGAGGGTGAGGTCGAGCACGCCGTCGTCGCTCACGGCGCGGCCTCCGGCGCGGCCCTCGCCGGTCGAGGTGGCGACGGCGGTGTAGATGTCTTCAGCCATGGTGATGCTCCTTCTGGTGGGTGTGCGGGGTTCGTGGGGTGGGCCGGGTCAGCTCGTCGCGCGCGCCGCGGACTCGATGACCTTCGCCGTCTCGTTCAGGTGCGAGACGTACCCGGCGTGCGAGGCCTTGATCGAGCTGGTGTGCGCCCCCATGCGCTGGGCGAAGAACCGCTGTGCGACGGGGGAGAGGGCGCGGTCCTGGGCCGAGACCTGGTACCAGGTCGGGATGGTCTTCCACGCGGGCTCCGTCGTGGACTCCTCCTCGAGGACCGCGACGCTCGTGGGCCGCTGGGTCGCTGCCATGACGCGGGTCTGCCGCTCCGGCAGGTCCCCGGCGAAGACCTTGCGGAAGTCGGCGGGGTCGATCGTGGCGTCCACGCCGCCCGGGTACGGGCGCAGCACGAGCGACTCGGGCGCGAGCAGGCTGCCCGGGTACTGCTCCGGGTCGTTGTACTGGCCCACGGTCTCGCCCTTGTCCTGGGCGAAGGCCGCGACGTACACGAGGGCGTCGACGTTGTCGGCGCCCGTGGCGGCGTTCGTGATGACCGCGCCGCCGTAGGAGTGCCCGACCAGGACCACGTCACCGTCGATCGTGTCGACGACGCTGCGGACGTACGCCGAGTCGTCCGCCAGCCCGCGCAGCGGGTTGGCGACGGCCAGCACCGGGTAGCCGTCGTGCTCCAGCTTCTCGATCACACCGCCCCAGCCGCTCGCGTCGGCGAACGCGCCGTGCACCAGCACGACCGTCGGCTTCGGGGCCTGGCCGTGGCCAGGGTGCTTGCCGCTGTCGGCCTGCGCCACGCTCGCGCCGATGCCGAGGGCCAGCGTGGCGGTCGCCACCGCGCCGACGACGGTGCGGAGCGACTGCCGCTTCAGGGACCTGATCTTCATGGGACTGTGCCTTTCGTAGGAGTCCAGCTCGGTAGACGAACTAGTACGTCTACCGTAGAGCCGATCGCGCTCCGACACAAGTCCGGGGATTCGGCTCGGCGCCAGGGGCACGACAGAGCCCGTCCTGCCAGGTGTGGCGGGACGGGCTCCAGGGCGGCGGCCGTGCTCGCACCGGTGCGAGCACGGCAGGGCTATGCGCGGCTGCCCGCCTGGTGCTCGCTGGCGACGGCGAAGATGGCGGCTGCCAGTGCGGGGCCCACGCGGGACCCCTCGTCGAGGTAACCGGCCATCATGGCGCCGTCGCGCAGCATCATCACCTCGTCGGCGGCCCGCTCGGGGTCTGTCGCGCCCATCTCCTCGAGCATCGAGGCGAAGGTCTCCCGGTACCACTTGCGGTGCCCGGCGACGGCCTGGCGCACGCCGCTCTCCGGGTCCGCGTACTCGGCGGCGGCGTTGAGGAACGCGCACCCGCGGAACCCCGGACGGCAGCTCGCCGTGCCGATCGTCTCGGCGAAGGCGCGGAAACCCTCGGCGGCGTCGGCGGTCGTCTCGCGCAGCGTGTCGAACGCGTCACGTTCCCACGCGGCCTGGCGCTCGAGGTAGGCGATGACCAGGGCGTCCTTGGTGCGGAAGTGGCGGTAGAAGGTGACCTTCGTGATGCCCGCGCGCTCGATGATCCGGTCGGCGCTCGTCGCGCGGATGCCCTGGTTGTAGAAGAGGTCGACGGCCGCGTCGAGGATGCGGTCTCGCGTCGACCGGGCGCCGGTTGTCGTCGTCGTCGGTCCATCCGTCGTGGTGCTCATCCCGCTGCCTGCTTCCGGTTCGTCCTGTCGTGGACCAACCAGTGTACCGCGATGTGTACGCACTGGTTCGTCTACCTGGTCACATCGATGCGTAGGTTTCCACTTCGCCCTCCGGTGGGGGAGAATGTGACGCGTGGTTATCCGGAACGCCCGATTCGTCCCGCACCACCGCTCTGCCTCCGTTGCGGCACTGCTCGCAGCGTCCGCCCTCGTGCTCGCCGGCTGCACCGTGCCGACCGCCGAGGGCGTGGACGGCAGGACGGGGGAGGAGTTCCAGGTCCGAGAACCGTCCGGGCCGGCTCTGGTGCTCGACTCGACCGACCCCGCAGAGCTCGCGCTGACCGCGAGCCAGGCCTTCTTCCACGCGGCCCCGGTCGCGGTGCTCGCGTCCGCGGACGACGACGGCGCCCGCTCGACCGCCGCCGCGACGGGGGCCGCGGTCGCGGCGCCGGTGCTGCTCACCGACGGCGGCGTCTCCGACACCAACCTCGTCACCGAGCTCAACCGCCTCGGCGCCGGCACCGTCGTCGTCATCGGCGACGAGCAGGCGGTCGCGGAGGTCGGCGCCGCCGCCGGCAAGGCCGACGTCGTGCGCTTCGACCCCGGCGCGCTGAGCGCGGCCGCCGAGGCCGCCGCCTCTGCCGGGCGCGGCGCCGGCGCCCTGGACGGCGACGCGAACACGGGCGACGGCGCCGACGACGACACGAAGGGCGGCGGCCCGAAGAAGGACGGGGCCAAGGTGCCGCTGCCCACGGCGGACCGCCTCGACGAGGCCGACGTCGACGGTCTGCGCGCGAAGATCCCCGACGTCACCGACCCGCAGCTGCTGCAGGAGATCCTCGTCGCCGTGGACCCGCAACCCGGGCAGGAGGCCGCCATCGGCACGGCGCTCGCCGCCGGTGCGGTCCCGGTCAAGGTGCCCGGGGGCGACATCGCCGCCAGCCCCGAGACCGTCCGGACCATCCGCACGCTCAAGCCGCTCGGCGTGGTCGGGATCGGCGACACCTTCGGCTCGGCAGACGGCCTCGGCTGGCAGGTGACGACGGCGACGTCGGGCGAGACGCTGCCCGACGGCACGCTCCGGCTCTTCCCGGGCCGGTACGTCGCGACACCGTACGCGGTGCCGGTCGGCGTGGCCGACCCGGCCGCTCACGCGGCCGGGGCCGTGGCCGACGCCGCGGCGAACGCCGAGGCCCTGGACGGCAGCCCGCTGGTCAGGGTCGTCGCGAGCGTCCGGTCGGGCGTGGCGGGTGACGACGGCGACCACGTCGACGAGCAGCCGCTGGAGCTCCTCACTCCGGCGGTGGACGGGATCCGCGAGGCGGGTCAGCTCGTGCTGCTCGACGTCGCGCCGGGCGACCAGCCGCTCGCCGCGCAGATCGACGATGTGGAGCCGCTGCTCACCCGGCCGGGCGTCGGCCTGTCCGTGCACCCGGAGTTCCGCCTGGCCGGCAACGGTGCGGAGGCGGGCGCCGTGCCCGTCGCCGAGCTGCAGGCGGTCGTGGACCGGCTGGCGGAGATCGCGACCGCGCGCGGTCTGCCGCAGGTCATGCTCGAGGTGCACCAGTCGACGGCGGCGTCCGTGGTGGACCGTGCGGACCTCCGGGTACCGCCGCAGGTCGCCGTGGTCTTCACGGCTGCGGCGCCGCGTGCGGGCCTGGCCACGGCCGACGGCGTCTGGGCGGACGTGGCGCACGACCTGCCCGCTCACGGCTACCTCGGCTGGTCCGCGCCGAGCCACCTGCCGGCCGACCTGACGACTGTCATGCCCACCGAACCGCTCCTGGGCCTGGTTTCGGCGGACTGAACCTGCGAAACTGCGGTTCATCCACCGGAGCGAAGGAGCCCTAACAATCGTGACTACCGTGAGCAGCGGGGCGGGCGTCCTCGCCGACGCCGTCATACCCGCACCTGTCCACCTCGAGCCGGGCGAGGGGGCACTCGACCTCACGTCTGTCACGGTCCACGCGCCCGACGCCGTGACGACCCGCCTGGCCGGCGAGCTCCTCGCGGCCGCCGGTGCCGCCGTGCTCCCCGCGGGCGGAGGTGGCGCGCCGGTGTCCCTCACGCTCGATCCCGCCGCGGGTCCCGCGGGCTCCGAGAGCCCCGAGCGCTACACGCTGACCGTGACCGCCGACGGCGTCACCGTCGCGGCACCCGGACGTGCCGGCCTGCTGCACGGTGTGCGGACCCTGCGGCAGCTGGTCAACGCGGGCCGCGCGGAGGCGGACGGACCGCTCGAGGTGAGCGCCGTCGTCGTCCGGGACGCCCCGCGGTATGCGTGGCGCGGGCTGTCGCTCGACGTGGTGCGGCACTGGTTCGGGCCCGCGGACCTGCGGGCCGTGGTCGACCTCGTCGGCTCGTACAAGATGAACCGCCTGCACCTGCACCTCTCCGACGACCAGGGCTGGCGTCTGGAGATCCCGTCCCGGCCCGCGCTGACGGAGCGGTCGTCGCAGACCGCGGTGTCCGGCGCGACCGGCGGGTTCCTCACCGTCGACGACTACCGCGAGCTGCAGGAGTACGCGGCCGAGCGGGAGATCGTGATCGTCCCCGAGATCGACGTGCCCGGGCACGTCAACGCCGCGACCCACGCCTACGGCGAGCTCATGCCGTCCGGCGAGCCGACCGACACCTACGACGGCATCGAGGTCGGCTTCTCGAAGCTGCACATCGACGTGCCGGCCACCGAGCCGTTCCTGCGCGACGTGTTCAGCGACGTCGCCCGTATGACGCTGGGGCCGTGGGTGCACTTCGGCGGCGACGAGGTGCTGGTGATGCAGCCCGACGAGTTCGGCCGGTTCGTCGCGCTCTGCCAGGAGATCATCACGGGGGCGGGCAAGACGCCCGTCGCGTGGCAGGAGGCCGCCGGCTCCGCGCACGGTGACCAGGCCGCGGTGGCCGCGCTGGCGGGCTCGGGCCCTGCTGAGCCCGGCGCCGTGTCCGACGACCCGGCCGGGCCGTCCGGCGACGAGCCCACGCAGGTCCGGCCCGGAACCCTGCTGCAGTACTGGGACACCCGGCCCGACCCGGCGCCGTTCCTGCGCGCGGCGCAGGCGGGTGCGAGGTTCGTGATGTCGCCTGCCGACCGGGCGTACCTCGACATGAAGTACACCCCGGAGCACCCGCTGGGCCAGCAGTGGGCGGCGTTCGTGGAGCTGCACGACTCGTACGACTGGGAGCCCGCGGCCCTCATCGAAGGGCTGCCCGAGTCGGCGATCGAAGGGGTCTCGGCCGCCGTCTGGACGGAGACGCTGCTGAACCGCGACGACCTCTTCTCCATGCTGCTGCCCCGGCTCGCCGCGGTGGCGGAGACCGCGTGGTCGCGGCCGGACGCCAAGGACTGGCAGTCGTTCCGCGCCCGCGTCGCGGTCGAGGCGGCCACGTGGCGCCGCGAGGGCTCGGCCTACCACCCGACCCCGCAGATCGACTGGTGACCTGTCAGCCCTTCTCGCACGTGTCAGAAGCCCAGGTCACCCGCGTGACCTGGGCTTCTGACACGTGCGAGAAGGGCTGACTACTTGGCGGGACGCGCCGCCAGCGCCGCGGCGTACAGGTCGCGCTTGGGCACGCCCGCGGTCTCCGCGACCTCCGCCACCGCCGCCTTGAGCCGCTCACCCGCCGCGACCCGCTCCAGGACCTCACCGACCACGTCGTCCACGCCCGCCCGGACCGCTGGCGCGCCGCTCACGATCACGCAGATCTCGCCCCGGAGCTGTTCCACGGCGGCGCGTTCGGCAAGTTCCGCGAGGGGCCCGCGCAGTACCTCCTCGTAGGTCTTGGTGAGCTCGCGCGCGACGGCGGCCGGCCGGGTCTCGCCGAAGGCCGTGGCCATGGCCGCCAGCGTCTCCGCGATCCGGTGCGGCGCCTCGAAGAACACCATGGTGCGCTGTTCGGTCGCCAGTGCGCCGAGCGACCGGGCGCGGTCCCCGGCCTTGCGGGGTACGAAGCCCTCGAAGGTGAACCGGTCGGTCGGTAGGCCGGAGAGTGCGAGCGCCGCCAGCACCGCGCTGGGCCCGGGGGCGGCGGTGACGCGCAGGTCGCGTTCGATCGCGCGCTCCACGATGCGGTAGCCGGGGTCGGAGACGGACGGCATCCCGGCGTCCGTCACGACCACCACGGTGCCGCCGCCCTCGACGACGTCGAGCAGCTCGTCCGCCCGGGTTGTCTCGTTGTGCTCGTGATAGCTGGTGACCCGGCCGCGCACCTCGACGCCGAGCCGCCCGACGAGCCCGTGCAGGCGCCGGGTGTCCTCGGCGGCCACGACGTCGGCCTGCGCGAGGAGGCGGATCAGCCGGGGTGAGGCGTCCTCCGTGTTGCCGATCGGGGTGGCGGCCAGGACGAGGGAGCCGGCCTCGGGCGCGGGCCCGGGAACCGGGGACGGGTCGGTCATGAACCACAGGATCCCACGCTCTATGCTGGCTCGGTGTCTCAGCCGCCTGACGCCCCTGGAGCGCCCTTCGACGGAGCGCAGCAGGCTCTGCCCGGAACGTACGGCGCCCACATGCGCCGCGAGGCGGTCGGCGGTCGGATGACACGCACGGGCTCGTTCCCGGCCGTCGGACGGCCCCCACGGCCGGAGCCGCCCTTCCGTGAGCGGCTGCTGCGCGACCTGCTCGGTGAGCGCAGGCTCGCGCTGGGGCGGACGGCGGCGGACCGGTTCTGGGGCGTGTTCGGTGCACTGGTCGTGACCGCGATCGCCGCGGGTGTGCGCCTGTGGGGGCTGGGCCGCCCGGGCAAGCTGGTCTTCGACGAGACGTACTACGTCAAGGAGGGCTGGTCGCTGGCCAGCCTCGGGTTCGAGGCCGCGTGGCCCGACAAGCCGAACCCGGCCTTCGAGGCGGGCGACGTTTCCTCGTACAAGACGGACGAGGCCGAGTACGTGGTCCACCCGCCGGTCGGCAAGTGGATGATCGCCATCGGCATGCGCCTCATGGGCGGTGCGACCGACCCGATGGCCTGGCGCATCGCGAGTGCCGTGATCGGTGTGCTGGCCGTGTTCCTCATGGTGCGGATCGCGCGCCGGATGTTCTCGTCCACGCTGCTGGGCCTGGTGGCGGGCCTGCTGCTCGCGGTCGACGGCGAGGCGATAGTGCACTCGCGCACCGGCCTGCTGGACCAGTTCCTCATGTTCTGGGTGCTGGTCGCGTTCGGGTGCCTGGTGATGGACCGGGAGTGGGCCCGACGCCGGCTCGCGGACCGGGTGGCGCAGATCGTCGAGGCGGGCGGGGCGATCGGCAAGTACGGCCCGCGGCTCGGGTTCCGTGGCTGGCGGCTCGCGGCAGCGGTGTCGCTGGGTCTCGCGTGCGGCGTCAAGTGGTCGGGCCTCTACTTCGTGGCGGCGTTCTGCGTCCTCACAGTGGTCTGGGACATGACCGCGCGGCGCACCGCCGGCGTCGAGCGCTGGTGGGAGGACGCGCTGGTGGTCGACGCCGTCCCGGCCGCCCTGGTCATCCTGCCCACCACCGTCGCGGTGTACGTGGCGACGTGGGCGGCCTGGTTCGCGCACCCGATGTCCTACCTGCGCGACTGGGCGGTCGTGAACGGCGCTACGCCGCCGGGATGGTGGCCCGAGTGGGGCTGGGCGCGGAGCACATGGGAGGCCGGGCGGTCGCTCTGGGAGTACCACCACATGATGTGGGACTTCCACACGAACCTGGACTCGGAGCACAACTACGCGTCGCACCCGCTGGGCTGGATCGTGCAGTGGCGTCCCACGTCGTTCTACTGGGACAAGTACGCGCCTGGTCAGGGGCCGTGCCCCGCGGACGCGGTGGGTGACTGCGCGACCGCCGTCACGTCGCTGGGCAACCCGCTGTTGTGGTGGATGGGCGCGTTGGCGATCCCCGTGGTGCTCGTGGTCGCGATCCGGTTCCGCGACTGGCGCGGTGCCGCGGCGCTGACGGGGATCGCGGCCGGCTGGCTGCCGTGGTTCCTGTACTCCTGGCCTCTCGCGGACCGGACGATCTTCACCTTCTACACGATCGTGTTCACGCCGTTCGTGATCCTGACCCTCGTGTACCTGCTGGCGGTCGGGCTCGAACGGACGCCGCGCAGGAGCGGTGACCGGCGCATCGTGTGCTGGCTCGCGGCCGTGCTGGTGCTGCTGGTCGTGGGCGTGAGCGCGCTCTACTACCCGATCTGGACCGCGATGCCGGTGCCGTACGAGTACTGGCAGCGGCTCATGCTGCTCCCGAGCTGGATCTGACCCAGGCGTCACCACCCCCACGTGTCAGACACACAGGTCACTCGGGTGACCCGTGTGTCTGACACGTCAGGGTGGGCGGGTCAGAGGGTCGACGAGTCGCGCAGCTCCACGCCCGCGGTCGTCAGCTCCCGCTCCGCGACCTCGCCCTGCGCGGGCGACACGGGGATCGTCAGGTCGGTCAGCACCCGGGCCGCGAGACCGGCCCGGCGCGCGTCGAGTGCCGTGTGCTTCACGCAGTGCGACTCCACGAGGCCGACGACGTCGACGGCGGTGATCCCGGCGTCGGACAGGACCGTCTCGAGGCTGCGGCCGCTCTCGTCGGCGCCCTCGAAGCCCGAGTAGCCGTGCGAGTACTGCCCCTTCTTGAGCTGCGCGTCGGGGCCGAGCTCGGCGAGTGCCGGGTGCAGCTCGGCGTTGGGCGTGCCGGCGATCCCGTGCGGCGGCCACGAGTCCACGAAGTCGGGGGTCTCGCTGAAGTGCTCACCGGGGTCGATGTGCCAGTCCTGGGTGGTCACCACCGTGGCGTAGCGGTCGCGGTGCGCGGCGGCGTAGACCGCGACGCGGCGCGCGATCTCGTCGGCGCCCTCGGTGGCGAGCTCGCCACCCTCGCAGAACGTGGGCTGGACGTCGACCACGACGAGCGCCCGACGCCCGTCCGGAACCTCGCTGATGCTCATCCCGCCACTCTGCCACCGCCCGCGGCCCTCTCGGTAGCGGCGGGTGGCCGGTCGTTGGTCACAGGGTCGGCACCCCGGTGCGCCGATCGTCCGACGGGGTGCCGACCGAGCGCCCTCGGTGATTGGATGGGGGCGTGGATTCACTCGAGGGTCAGCATGCTCGCCCGTTCCGTGCCGTGCGTCTCGCCGTGGGGGTCGCCGGGACGGCGCTGCTGCTCACGGGATGCACCGGTGCGCCCGAGCCGGGCGTCGCGTCACCGGGCCCGTCCGCCCCGGCGAGCACGGCGGCATCGGGCACGGAGCCCTGGGACGGACCGGTGACGGCCGACGTCGACGTGGTCGCCGAGGGGCTCCCCGTGCCGTGGGACCTGGCGCCGCTGCCGGGTGGCCGGTTCCTCGTCACGATGCGCGACTCCGCGGAGCTTGCCGTGGTGCACCCGAACGGCGACGTCGAGGACCTCGACCCGTCGGGCGGTGCGCAGGAGCTCGCGGACCAGACGGTGGCCGACGGCGAGGGCGGCCTCCTGGGCGTGGCCGTCGACCCGGAGAGCACCGCACCCCTGTTCACGGTCTTCCTGTACCGCACGGGGGAGCAGGACAACGCCGTGCTGCGTGCCGAGCTCGACCTCGACGCCATGGAGCTGCGCGATGTGACGACGGTCCTGGACGGCATCCCGAGGGCGTCGAACCACAACGGCGGCCGCCTCGCGTTCGGGCCCGACGGCTACCTCTACGTCACCACGGGCGATGCCGGGGACACGGCAGCCGCGCAGGACCCGCGGTCGCTGGGCGGCAAGATCCTGCGCATCACGTCCGACGGCGAGCCCGCGCCCGGCAACCCCGAGGACGGTTCGCCGGTGTGGTCGCTCGGGCACCGCAACGTGCAGGGCCTGGCCTGGGACGCGAGCGGCCGGATGTTCGCGGGCGAGTTCGGCCAGGCCCGGCTCGACGAGCTCAACGTGATCGAGCCCGGCAGCAACTACGGCTGGCCCGAGGTGGAAGGTCCAGGCGACCAGGCCGGGTTCGCCGACCCGGTGGCGTGGTGGCCGACGTCGGACGCGTCGCCGTCGGGCATCGCCGTCACCGAGGAGGCGGTGTACCTGGCGGCCCTGCGGGGCGAACGCCTGTGGCGCGTCCCGCTGCTCGGCGAGGCCGCCGCGGTGGCGGACGGCGAGAGCCCCGGCCTCGGGGAGCCGCAGGCGTTGCTGGAGGGGGAGTTCGGCCGGCTCCGGGCGGTCCACGCGGGGCCCGACGGCGTGCTCCACGTGCTGACGAACAACACCGACGGACGGGGCACGCCAACGACGGAGGACGGCCGGCAGGTCGACGACCGGCTGCTGCGGGTCACGCTGACGCCGGCGGAGTGATCGGCGACGCGGGTCGGTGCGCCCGGACGTGATCTCAGAACCACGGCCCCGGGCCTGTGCGCCGGAGGTCTGGCCCTAGGATTGGACAGCAGTTCTCCCGTCCTTACGAATTGGAGCATCCAGCGATGGCTCGCCACCTTGTCACCAGTGCGCTTCCGTACATCAACGGCATCAAGCACCTGGGGAACATGGTCGGGTCGATGCTCCCGGCCGACGTCTACTCGCGGTACCTGCGCCAACGTGGTCACGAGGTGCTGTACATCTGCGCCACGGACGAGCACGGGACGCCCGCGGAGCTCGCCGCCGCGAAGGCTAGGCAGCCGGTCGCGGAGTTCTGCGCCCAGGCGCACGAGACCCAGAAGGCGATCTACGACGGCTTCGGGCTGACGTTCGACTACTTCGGCCGGAGCTCGTCGCCGCAGAACGCCGAGATCACCCAGCACTTCGCGCGGCGTCTGCACCAGAACGGGTTCATCGAGGAGCGGGCGATCCGGCAGGTGTACTCGCCGGTCGACGGCCGCTTCCTGCCCGACCGCTACGTCGAGGGCACGTGCCCCCACTGCGGCTACGACAAGGCGCGCGGTGACCAGTGCGAGAACTGCACCCGCGTGCTGGACCCGACCGATCTGATCAACCCGCGCTCGGCGATCAGCGGCTCGACCGAGCTCGAGGTGCGCGAGACCAAGCACCTGTTCCTGCTGCAGTCCAAGCTCCAGGGCGAGGTCGAGGCGTGGATCGACGAGAACAGCAAGGAGTGGCCGCTGCTGTCCACGTCGATCGCGCGCAAGTGGCTCGCCGAGGGCCTGCACGACCGCGCGATCACGCGTGACCTCGAGTGGGGCGTGCCGGTCCCGGCCGACACCTGGCCCGAGCTCGCGGCCGACGGCAAGGTCTTCTACGTCTGGTTCGACGCCCCGATCGAGTACATCGGCGCGACCAAGGAGTGGGCGGACGCCGCCGCCGACGGCGAGAACCGGGACTGGAAGTCCTGGTGGTACGAGGCCGACGACGTGCGCTACACGCAGTTCATGGCCAAGGACAACGTCCCGTTCCACACGGTGATGTTCCCTGCCACGCAGCTCGGCGTGCGCGAGCCGTGGACCATGGTCGACTTCGTCAAGGGCTTCAGCTGGCTCACCTACTACGGCGGCAAGTTCTCGACGTCGCAGCAGCGCGGCGTCTTCACCGACGCGGCCCTGGAGATCCTGCCGTCGGACTACTGGCGGTACTTCCTGATCGCCAACGCGCCCGAGTCCGACGACTCCTCGTTCACGTGGGAGCACTTCGCCGGAACGGTGAACAAGGACCTGGCCGACACCCTCGGCAACTTCGTGAACCGCGTGCTGACGTTCTCCGCCAAGCGGTTCGGCGACACGGTGCCGGCCGGGGGTGAGCCCGGCGAGGCGGAGGCGAGGCTCGGGGCCGAGGTCGCGCGCCTGGTGGCCGAGCTCGAGGAGCACATGGAGGCCCTCCAGTACCGCAAGGCCGCGGGCGCCCTGCGGTCGCTGTGGTCGGTCGGCAACGCCTACCTCGTCGAGAAGGAGCCCTGGAAGCAGGTCAAGACCGACCAGGACGCCGCGGCCGTGACCCTGCGCACCGCGATGAACCTGATCCGCCTGTACGCCGTGGTGTCCGAGCCGTTCATCCCGACGAGCGCCGCGGCCCTGCGCGGGGTGTTCGCGCTCGACGACGACTCGGCCACCTGGGTCACGCCCGAGGTGGCGACGTCGCTCGACGTCGTGCCCGCCGGGACGAGCTTCTCGGTGCCCCCGGTGCTGTTCGCCAAGATCAGCGACGAGGATCTGGAAGGGTTCCGCGAGCGCTTCGGCGCCGGGGCGGTGGACTGACCCGACGATGGCCAAGCGCACGCGCGAGCGCGGGTTCCCGAGCGACCCGGAGCCGCTGCCCGTCCCGGTCGTGGACAACCACACCCACCTCGACCACATCGCGGGGGTGCTCGCGCCCGAGGCGCCCGACGGCGAGCCGGCCGGCCAGGCCTGGCCGCCGTCGGTCGCCGACCACCTGGCCCGTGCCGCGAGCGCTGGTGTCGACCGCGTGGTCCAGGTGGGCTGCGACCTCCCGTCGGCCCGCTGGACCGTCGACCTCCTCGCCACGCTGCGTGCCGGGGGCGTGCCGGGTGCGGAGGTGTCCGGCACCCGGGCCGGCGCGCGGGTGCTGGGGGCGCTCGCCGTCCATCCCAACGAGGCGGTGCTGCATGCCGGCGTGCGCGAGGTAGGCCCCGACGGGCTCGCCCCCGAGCCGGAGGCGCACCACGCGGTGTCCCTCGACGACGCGATCGCCGAGATCGCCGGCCTGGCCACGAGCGACGACCGCGTCCGGGCGATCGGCGAGACCGGCATGGACCTGTTCCGCACGGGCCCGCGCGGCGAGCAGGCGCAGCGGGCGAGCTTTCGCGCGCACATCGCGCTGGCCAAGGAGCTCGGGCTGGCCCTGCAGATCCACGACCGCGACGCGCACGCCCAGGTCATCGAGGTCCTGCTGGCCGACGGCGCCCCCGAGCGCACCGTCTTCCACTGCTACAGCGGCGACGCCGGGATGGCGCGGGTCTGCGCGGAGAACGGCTGGTACCTGTCGTTCGCCGGCCCGGTCACGTTCACGGCGAACGACCACCTGCGCGAGGCCCTGACGGTCGCGCCGCGTGAGCTGCTCCTGCTGGAGACCGATGCCCCCTACCTCACGCCGCACCCGTTCCGCGGCCGGCCGAACGCCCCGTTCGCCGCGGCCCACACGATGCGCGCCCTGGCGGCTCACCTGGACGAGGACCTCGCGACGCTGTGCACGCGCATTGCCGCGAACTCGGAGCGCGTCTACGGCGAGTGGTGAGAACGGCGCCGTGATGCGAGAAATTCGGCATTTCATTTCATGCTCTGATGTCTTTTCCTGCGACCTTTGTTCCGTTACGGTCTGGTGCTCGTGGTGAGGTACGCACGGCCGTGGCTCGCGAGCAGACCGGCCCGCTGGCTGGTCCGTGGTGCCGTCGTCGGCACGCTCGTCGCCGTGAGCGGCATCTACGTCGCCAACGCCGCCACCGTGACGATCGACTACAACGGTGACGTCCGCACGGTCGGTGTGTACGGCGACACGGTCGCCGAGGCCCTCGCCTCCCAGCACATCGGCCTCGACCCCGACGACGTGGTGCAGCCCACCGCAGACTCGGGGGTGAGCGCGGGCGGAACCCTGGTGGTCCGCACCAGCCGTGAGGTGACCGTCGAGCTCGACGGCCAGGTCATCACGCTCCGCACCACCGCGGGGACCGTGGGCGAGCTGCTCGCGGCGCTGGGCCCGCGGGGCGACGGCGCGCTCGCCACAGCCTCCCGCACCGAGCGGCTGGACCGGGACCCGGTCCGGTTCTCGACGGTCAAGAAGGTCAACATCGCCGTGGACGGCTCGGTGCTCGAGTTCAACACCACCCAGTCGACGGTGCGTGGGCTGTTCAAGGAGGCCGGCATCACGCTGGCCGAGCGGGACGTCACCTCCGTGCCGCTCGACGCCGCAGCCGTGGACGGCATGGTCGTCATGGTCAGCCGCGACGCGTCGTCGTCGCGCACCGTGACCGAGGTGCTGCCGTTCGAGACCGAGACGGTCGAGGACTCGAGCCTGCCCAAGGGCTACGAGTCGATCCGGACCGCCGGCGTGCCCGGCGAGGTCCTGGTGAAGTACGCCGTCAAGACGGTGGGCGGCGCCGTCGTCGAACGGACCGTCGTGGGGCGCAAGGTCACGCGGGAACCTGTGAACGAGGTGGTCGTCGTGGGCACCATGGACGTCGCCACGGCCCCCGTGGACCCGGGGTCGGCACGGGCGCTGGGCCAGGCGATGGCCGCCGAGCGCGGCTGGGGCGCGGACGAGTTCTCCTGCCTGGACCAGCTCTGGCAGAAGGAGAGCGGCTGGCGCTGGAACGCGGACAACCCGTCCAGCGAGGCCTACGGCATCGCGCAGGCGAACCCGGGTTCCAAGATGGCCACCGTGGGCAGCGACTGGCTGACCAACCCCGCCACGCAGATCGAGTGGGGGCTGGGATACATCTCCGGCCGGTACGGCACGCCGTGCGCGGCGTGGGCGCACTCCGTCGAGATCGGCTGGTACTGATCGCTTTTCACCCGGAGACATTTCGGTTATTGATAAACGTTCCGGGCTCTTTACCGGCGACACAACCGCATAGCGTTTGCATTCGAAATACACCGGGTTACGGTCACTGAGACCGCCGGATCGGCCGGTCGGGCCCGCGGTCGCGCGAGAGGCACGCGCGTCGAGGCGTCCCGGCCACCGTGCCCGGACCGCTCGAGGACTGGACTCGCGTGACATCTCCGCATCCGGCTCAGGGCAGCCCTGGTAACTCCCTCATCGACTCCGGCGTCTCCGGCGACGGCGACCTCGACGAGCCCTTCTTCGGTCCGCCACCCCCGTCCGAAGAGGTCTTTCCGGCCGCGATGTTCACCGTCGCCGGCAGCACCACCCCCGACGGGATGTCGTACGCGACGGCCGGCCTTCCGCCCGGTCACCCGTCCGGCCCGATGCCCGTGGTGACGGTCGACCACGTCGGCGTCGCGACGGCTCCGCCACCTCCGCCCCCGCCGCCACCCGCCGAGCCGCCCCGGCGGCGGCGGGCGGCCCTCCTGGTGAGTACCGCGGTGGTCGTCCTGGTGGGTGCGGGCGCCGCGACGTACGCCGCGGCCCACAAGACCGTGACGCTCGACGTCGACGGCGAGGTCACCACCGTGCAGACGTTCCAGGGCGACGTGTCCGGCCTCCTGGCGGACGAGGGCGTCGAGGTCTCCGGCCGGGACGCCGTGACACCCGCCGCCGACGGCGCGCTGCGCGAGGGCGGCACGGTGGTCGTGCGCACCGCCCACCAGGTCAGCCTGCGGGTCGACGGCGAGCGGCGCACCGCCTGGGTGACCGCGCTCGACGCCGACGAGGCGCTGGACACGCTCTCGGCGCAGGGCGACGACGTGGTGCTCCTGCCGAAGCGCTCCGAGGGCACCGCGACGCTGCCGATCCGGCTCACCACGGACGCCCCGGTCAACCTCGTGGTCGGTGGCAAGGTCCAGCGGTTCGCCGACGGCGGTGTCGCGCTCGACGAGCTGCTGGCGGCCCAGGACGTACGGGTCGACGGCGACGACCGGATCTCCCTGGTGCGCGGGCTGCCGGGCCGCGCCAACGGCGTCACGCTCACCGTCGTGGTGCAGAAGGTGCAGGCGTCCATCAAGGAGACGGTCAGCGAGATCCCGTACGAGACCGTCACGGCGACCGACCCGAACCACTACGCCGACCTGGGCCCGTACCTGGCGACCGAGGGCGCGGTGGGCAAGCGCGTCACGTCGTGGGACGTCATCACCATCGACGGCAAGGTGGTGGAGAAGGAGGAGCTGAACTCGTGGGTCGCCGAGCCGCCCGTCAACCGGGTGATCATGTACGGCTCCAAGGCCCGTCCAGAGCCGAAGCCCGCACCGAAGAGCGACTCGAAGGACGATTCGAGGTCCGGCTCGAAGGATGACTCGAAGGGCGATTCGAAGTCCGACTCGAAGTCCGACTCGAAGGACGGCTCGAAGGACAGCTCGAAGGACAGCTCGAGGGACGGCTCGAAGGGCGAGCAGAAGGATGGCTCGAAGGGCGAGCAGAAGGGCGACCCGAAGGACAGCTCGAAGGGCGACCCGAAGAAGTCCGACTCCCAGCGGGGGCAGAAGTCCGACCAGAAGTCCGCTCCGAAGCCGCCTCGCGACTCCGGAGCGGGTGAAGACTGACGTTGCCTGGATCACGTGTCGGCGGGCCGCCCCGGAGGGCGACGTGCCCCTGGCCTGCTCTGATCCTCCGTCGAGTTGGACGCTCGTCCGGATCGGGTGATCGAGGCCACAGTGTCAATTGACGCAGGGAGTTGGCCGAGCGATAACAAATCAGTTACGTTCGAGCGTCCTCGCTGGCGTGGGGGTGCTGGCTGGTGTACGCCACGGCACTCCGGCGGAGGCTGGACGGCACCGGAAGCGGAACCTCGCGGACGGTGTGAGACCGCCGGATCGGCCGGTCGAGACCACGTCGGCTCGCAAGAGCCAGCTGGCACCCAGGCCAGTTCGTGGTAGGGAGTCCCGCGCGAGCGGGCGCATCCCGTCTCGCCGCCCGTGCCCGGGACGTCCGACGACTGGACACGAGTGAATTCCCGTTCTGAGCAGCAGAGTTCTGGCTCCATCCCCAGCACCGACTCACAGTCCGAGGTAACAGCTCCTCGGGCACCCCTCCCGAAGCGCCGCCGCTGGCCCCTCGTGGCCGGCCTGTCGGCCGTCGCGGTGGTCGCCTCCGGGTCGGTCGCCTTCGCAGAGGCCCAGAAGACCGTCACGCTCGACGTCGACGGCACATCGAAGACCGTCACCACCTACTCCGGTTCCGTCGAGGGCATGCTCGAGTCGCAAGGTATTCGCCTCGGCGAACGCGACGTCGTGGCCCCCGGGATCGGTGCCAAGCTTTCCGACGGCGACGAGATCGTCGTCCGCTACGCCCGCCAGGTCACCATGACCGACGGCGAGGACGAGCGCGCCGTCTGGGTCACCGTCACCGACGCGAGCGAGGCCCTGGCCACGCTCGCCGAGCGCGGCGGCGACGTCGCGCTGGTGGCGTCCCGCTCCGGCAACCGCGCGTCGCTCCCGCTCCGCCTGAACGACGACGGACCCGTCGCCGTCGTGGCGGACGGATCCACCCAGGTGGTCGAGGACCACGCCGCGAGCGTCGACGACGTGCTCGAGCGGCTCGAGGTCGACCTCGGCAAGAACGACCTCGTGAGCGTTGCTCCGGTCGCCTCCCTGGTGAAGGACAAGGCGATCGACCGCAAGGCCGCCTCGTCGGCCAAGAAGGCCGGCGCCGACGTCGCCATCCAGGTGCAGCGCGTCAAGACCAAGAAGGTCACCCAGAAGTTCGACCTGGACTTCGAGACCCGGACCGTCAAGGACAAGGACCGCTACGAGGACGAGGGAGACCTCGTCCGGAGCGAGGGCGAGAAGGGTGTCCGCACCCGGGTCGTCCTGCTGCGTACCGTCGACGGCGAGGTCGTCCACCGCAAGCAGCTCTCGCGGAAGGTGACCAAGAAGCCGGTCGACCGGGTCATCGTCGAGGGCACCAAGAAGCGCCCCGTCGTGAAGGAGGTCGTCGAGGAGACCTCGGTGGCCACCACGAAGAAGAGCCCGGAGCCGACCGCTCCGGTGCCGTCCGGATCGGTCAAGCAGATCGGCCAGCAGATGGCCGCCGCGCGTGGCTGGACCGGCCAGGAGTGGACCTGCCTCGACCTGCTGTGGCAGCGCGAGTCCGGCTGGAACCACCAGGCCGCCAACCCGTCGTCCGGCGCCTACGGCATCCCGCAGGCGCTGCCGGGCTCCAAGATGGGCTCGGCGGGCTCCGACTGGGCCACCAACCCGGCCACCCAGATCGAGTGGGGTCTCGAGTACATCGGGGACCGTTACGGCTCGCCGTGCGGTGCGTGGAACCACTCGGAGTCGGTGGGCTGGTACTGATCCGGCCCTGAGTACGCCCGGGTGGAGTGCTCCGGTTAGGCTCCCCTGCATGAACGAAACCTCAAACGCCCTGCTCGGTCCCGCGGAGATCCGCGACCTGGCAGGGCGTTTGGGCGTCCGGCCCACCAAGACCCTGGGCCAGAACTTCCTGCACGACGGCGGCACGGTCCGCAAGATCGTGCGCATCGCGGAGCTACGGCCCGGGGAACGGGTCGTCGAGGTCGGCCCCGGCCTGGGGTCGCTGACGCTCGGCCTGGTAGAGGCCGGTGCCTCGGTCGTCGCCATCGAGATCGACCCGCTCCTCGCCGGGCAGATCGCCGAGACGGTGCGGGCCCGGTTCCCGGACTCCGACTTCGAGGTCGTGCTCTCGGACGCGATGGACGTCACCACCCTGCCCGGCGAGCCGCCCACGGCGCTCGTGGCGAACCTGCCGTACAACGTCGCCGTCCCGGTGCTGCTCACCATGCTGCAGCGGTTCGACTCGCTCGAACGTGTGCTGGTCATGGTCCAGGCCGAGGTGGCCGACCGGATCGCCGCCGTCCCGGGCTCCAAGATCTACGGCATCCCCTCCGTGAAGGCGGCCTGGTACGCGTCGGCCCGCCGGGCGGGGACCATCGGGCGCAACGTCTTCTGGCCCGCCCCGAACGTCGACTCCGCGCTGGTCCACCTGGTGCGCCGCGATCCGCCGCCGACCACCGCGTCGCGCCGGCAGGTCTTCGCCGTCGTGGACGCCGCCTTCGCACAGCGCCGCAAGACGCTGCGGGCCGCGCTGTCCGGGCTGTTCGGGTCGGGTGCCGCCGCAGAGGCGGCGCTCCGCGCGGCGGGCGTGGACCCGAGCGCGCGCGGTGAGACGCTGGTGGTCGAGCAGTTCGCGCGCATCGCCGAGCAGCTCCCCGCGGAGACCGGCACCGACCAGCGAGAAGAGGGCACCGAGTGAGCGAACGTCTCAGCGCGGCGCCGCCGCCGTCGGTCCGGGTGCGCGCGCCCGGCAAGGTCAACCTGGCGCTGCGCGTGGGCCCCGTCGGCGACGACGGCTACCACCCGCTCGCCACGATCTTCCAGGCAGTGTCCCTGTTCGAGGAGGTCACGGCGACCCAGGTCGCTCCCGGCTCCGGTATCTCGCTCACGGTCTCGGGTCCGCAGGCGGACGCCGTGCCGACCGACGAGACCAACCTCGCGTGGCGGGCCGCCGGGCTGCTGGCCGAGCGCACGGGCCTGACGGCCGACGTCGCGCTGCACATCACCAAGGGCGTACCCGTCGCCGGGGGCATGGCAGGCGGGTCGGCCGACGCCGCTGCCGCGCTCCTGGCGTGCGACACCCTCTGGGAGGCGGGCATGCCCCGCCACGAGCTGGTGGAGATGGCGGCCGAGCTCGGTGCGGACGTGCCGTTCTCGCTGCTGGGACACACCGCCGTCGGCACGGGGCGGGGCGATCTGCTCACGCCCGCCATGACCCGCGGCGAGTTCCACTGGTGCTTCGGCACGCAACGCACGGGGCTGTCGACCCCCAGCGTGTTCCACCGGTTCGACGAGCTGGCCGGCCCGTCCACGCCACAGGTCGCCCCCGCGGCCGACGACACCGAGCTCATGCACGCGCTGCGCGCCGGGGATGCGGTCGCACTCGGCAAGGCGCTGCACAACGACCTGCAGGCGCCCGCGCTGGACCTGCGGCCCGAGCTCGCCGAGGTGCTGGACGTCGCGGCCGACGCCGGGGCGCTGGGCGTGATCGTGTCCGGTTCGGGCCCCACGGTCGCCGCGCTGGGCCGCTCGCGGCAGCACGCGCTGGCGCTGGGGGCCGCGTGGACGGCGGCCGACGTGGTCGACGCGGCGTGGACCGCGACCGGCCCGGCGCCGGGAACCCAGGTCGTCACCTCGGTGGCCCGGTAGCCGGCCGCGTCGGGCCGGCGGGCGACCTCAGTAGGCGATCTGGGGGACGAACACGTCCTTCAGGTGCGTGTGCGCGGTGATCCAGCGGGTGCGCCGCGCCTCCGTGTTGCTCTCGGTGCTCAGGACGCACTCGACGACCCGCTCGACGGAACCCGTCATCGCGGCCAGCGCCAGCGCGGCGTTGAAGCCCCACTCCTCGAGCAGCACCTGCGCGCCCGCTCCCTCGGTGAGCTGCAGCGGCGTGCTGGCCCGGCGGGCGAACGCGACCAGCGAGTCCTTGTGCGCCGCGGGGATGTCACCCTCGACCATGGCGCAGGCGAGGTCAGGGAGGAGGCCCGCCGCGGCGACGACGGCCGCCGCGACCGGGCCCGCGCCGAGCACGGCGACCCGCGACGGGTCCACCCTCGTCAGGGTCCGCAGCGCCTGCACCGCGCGCACCGCGTCGGTGAAGACACCGCGGTTGTACGGGTCGTCGAGGTCGTCCGGCGGCAGCTCGACGACGAGGTGCGCGAACCCGCCGGACGCGAGCCACTCGGTGTCGCGCCCCGCGGCCCGGCCGGCGGGCCGCAGCTCCACGAGCCCGGGCAGCGTGGCGCCCGCGCCCACCGGCGTCACGAGCCGGCCGGAGACGGGGCGCCCCTCGAACCCGGCGAACGTCACGGTCTCCGCCGTGAGGCCACGGGACCGGGCAGACGCGGAGGTCAGCACGGGCGCGACCTCGATGCCGCGGTGCGCGGACAGTGTTCCTGACCAGAACAGGTCGAAGTTCGCCGGTTCGTCGGCGGCAGGCGGCGCGGCCGGTGCCACCGCGATGAGCGGCAGATCGTACTCAGGCACGGGGAGACCTCCGGGGATGGGAGTGCGCTGGGAGCCTACCGTCAGGGTGTGACAGTCAGACGAGCCGGCTCAGCCACGCGAGCTTGCGCGGGAAGCGGTAGTCGCCGCCACCCTCGTGGTTGTTGTACGGGTAGACGTCGATCTCCTTGGTCCCGGCCTTCCCGGGCGCCCAGCTGTTGTACGCGGCGTACACGGTCGACGGCGGGCAGACGGTGTCCATGAGCGCCACCGAGAACAGCCCGTCCGTGCGCGCCCGGCGTGCGAACGACACCCCGTCCAGGTACGAGAACGTGCGCCAGAGCTGCGCCTCGACCGCAGGGTCGCGGTGCACCGAGAGGTACTTGGTGATCTCGCCGTACGGGAAGCCGTCCGTGATCGCCACGGCCCGGCGGTAGTGGCTCAGGAACGGCACGTCGGGCATGGCGGCCACGACGTCGGGCACCAGGCCCGCCACCGCGATGGTGATGCCGCCGCCCTGGCTGCCGCCGCTCACCGCCACGCGCGCCGGGTCGAGGCCCGGGATGGCGCGTGCGGCGTCCACCGCACGTACACCGTCGGTGAAGACGCGGCGGTAGTAGTGGTCGTGCGGGTCCAGCACGCCCCGGGTCATGAACCCCGGGGACGCCGGCCCCGAACCCACCGGGTCCGGGGTGTCGCCACCGGCGCCCCAGCCCGACCCCTGCCCGCGCGTGTCCATCATGAGGTGCGCATAACCTGCCGCCGCCCAGTGGATCCGCTCGTGGGGCAGGCCCCGCCCGCCGCCGTAGCCCTGGTACTCGACCACCACCGGCAGGTCGCCCTCGGCATGCGCCGGGCGGCTGAGCCAGGCCTTGACCGGGTGCCCGCCGAACCCGGGGAACGTCACGTCGTCGACCACGATCTCCGTCAGGCCGACGTCGACCCGCTCCACCACCGGTGCGTCGTCGAACGTCCGGGCCTCGGTCAGGGTCGCCGACCAGAACTCGTCGAAGTCTCCGGGCTCGTCGACCTCGGGGAGATACGTCTCGAGATCGGACAGCGGCATGTCGAACTGGGCCACGCGGGTGCTCCTCGGCGTCGTCGTCTGCGAGGTCAGCGGCTCAGCCCTCCCGGTTCTGGCGCCGTCGACCGGGGTGAGCCTAGCGCGCGACTACCCTGGGCAGGTGGCACATCTCCTCGGCGCGGACGGCATCGCGCTGACCATCGGCACCCGTACCCTCCTGGCAGACGTCTCCCTCGGGCTGGACGACGGCGACCGCGTCGGCGTCGTCGGCCCCAACGGCGCCGGCAAGTCCACCCTGCTGCGCATCCTGGCGGGCACCTCGCAGCCCGACGCCGGACGGGTCACCAAGGTGGGCGGCTCCACCCTGGGCATGCTCGACCAGCGCGACGAGCTGGCTGAGGACGCGACGATCCTCGACGTCGTGCACGGCGACGCCGAGACGCACGTCTGGGCGTCCGACGCCCGGGTGCGACAGGTGCAGGAGGGGCTGCTCGCCGACCTCGCCTGGGACGCGCCCGTGGCCAAGCTCTCCGGTGGCCAGCGCCGCCGCGTGGCGCTCGCCGCCCTGCTCGTGCAGGACCCGGACGTGCTGCTGCTCGACGAGCCCACCAACCACCTCGACGTCGAGGGCGTGGCCTGGCTCGCCGCCCACCTGCGGGAGCGGTACGGCCGTCCGGGGGCGACCGGAGCGCTCGTGGTGGTGACGCACGACCGCTGGTTCCTCGACGAGGTCTGCACGCGTATGTGGGAGGTGCGCGGCGACAGCACCGGAGCCATCGACGGGTACGAGGGCGGGTACGCGGCCTACATCCTGGCGCGCGCCGAGCGGGCGCGGCAGGCCGCCACGGCCGCCGAGAAGCGCGACAACCTGCTGCGCAAGGAGCTCGCGTGGCTGCGCCGCGGAGCGCCGGCACGCACGTCCAAGCCGAAGTTCCGGCTCGACGCCGCGTCCGCGCTGATCGACGACGAGCCGCCACCGCGCGACTCGATGGAACTGACCCGCATGGCGACGCGGCGGCTGGGCAAGGACGTGCTGGACCTGGAGTCGGTCTCCCTGGAGCTCGGCGGCAAGGTCCTGTTCGACGACGTGACGTGGCGCCTCGGCCCGGGTGACCGGTACGGCGTGGTGGGCGTCAACGGTGCGGGCAAGACCACGCTGCTCGCACTGCTCGCAGACCGCCGCGCGCCGGACTCGGGCCGGGTCAAGCGCGGCAAGACCATCCACGTGCGCGAGCTGTCGCAGGACGTCGCCGAGCTGGACGAGCTCGGCACGCTCACGGCCGTCGAGGTGATCGAGCAGGAGAAGGGCCGGGTCGTCGTCGACGGCAAGGAGCTCACCGCGGCGCAGCTCACCGAGAAGCTCGGGTTCACTCGTGAGCGCGCCTACACGCCGGTGCGGGACCTGTCCGGCGGGGAGCGGCGCAGGCTCCAGCTCCTGCGGCTGCTCGTGGCCGAGCCCAACGTGCTGCTGCTCGACGAGCCCACCAACGATCTCGACACCGACACGCTGGCCGCCGTCGAGGACCTGCTGGACGGCTGGCTCGGCACGCTGATCGTGGTGTCGCACGACCGGTACCTGCTGGAGCGGGTGGCGGACCGGCAGGTCGCGCTGCTCGGCGACGGGACCATCCGCGACCTGCCCGGTGGCGTCGAGGAGTACCTGCGCCTGAGGGCGGCGGCGAAGGCGTCGGGCGCCTCGGCGTCGGGCACCCCGTCGGGGGCCGGGCAGGCCACCTCGGCGGGCGGTGCGGCGACGTCCGCCCCGTCGGACGGCGAGCCCAACCAGCGCGACATCCGCGCCGCGAAGAAGGAGGTCTCCCGCATCGAGCGTCGTCTTGCGAAGATTGCCCAGAAGGAGGCTGAGCTGCACGAGACCATCGCGCAGCAGGCCACGGACTACCAGGCTGTCGCCCGTCTGGACGCGGAGCTCCGCGACCTGGCGACTGAGCGGGACGAGCTCGAGGCTGCCTGGCTGGAAGCGGCGGAGGTGGCGGGATGACCGACAACGACACGGGACCGCTCGACGGGATCGACCGAGCGCTCGTCGACGCGCTGCGCAAGGACGGCCGCACCACGCTCGCGGTGCTGTCCGAGATCTCGGGCCTGTCCCTGTCCGCGGTACAGGTACGCGTGCGCAAGCTGGAGGCGCGGGGGGTCATCACGGGATACCGGGCGGTCGTGAACCCCGAGGCGGTGGGACTGCCGCTCTCGGCGTTCATCGAGATCACACCCCTGGACCAGGCGCAGGAGGACGACGCGCCCGAACGGCTGCGGGGCATGGCGGGCATCGAGTCCTGCTACTCCGTGGCGGGTAACGCGAACTACCTGCTCACGGCGCGGGTGGCGTCGCCGCGGGCGCTGGAGGAGCTGCTGGGCCGCATCCGTCGCACGGCGAAGGTCTCGACACGCACCACGGTGGTGCTCCAGACCTACTTCGAGGGCCAGACCACCGATCCGACCTGACGGCGGGGCGGCCGACGGGCCGGGCTCAGCGCCGTGCCAGGGCCGGCTCGTCCAGCGTGAGCGTCCCGGCGTCCGCGTCCAGCTCCACCGGCACGCCGAGCGGGACGGTCAACGGGTTCGGCCCGTGGCCGAACCCCAGCTCGCCGAGGATCGGGATGCCGAGCGGCCCCAGCAGGTCCATGATCACCGGCTCGACCGGGTCGCAGTCCTGCCACGAGCCCAGCACTATGCCGAGCGCGCCGTCGAACCAGCCCGAGCGCAGCAGGTGCATGAGGAACGAGTCGATGCGGTAGGCCCGCTCGTCGACGTCCTCCAGCAGGACTATCCCGCCCGCGGCCGACGGCGTGGTGGCGCCGACGCCGACCGACGTCGTCAGCAGCGAGACGCACCCGCCGGTCGTGATGCCGCGGGCCGTTCCGCCGACCAGCGTGTGCGCCGCGGGGCCGGCGACGGTCTGGACGGACTCCGGCTCGAAGAGTGTGCGGCGCAGGTGCTCGCGGGCGGCCTCGGACGCGAGGAACGACGCCGTGCCCGACATCGGGCCGTGCAGCGAGACCAGGCCGAGGTGCGCGGCGACCGCCTGGTGCAGCACGGTGCAGTCGCTGAACCCGACGAGCACCTTGGGGTCGGCCGCGGCGAGCGCGCCCCAGTCGACCAGGTCGATCATCCGCGCCGCACCGTAGCCTCCGCGCGCCGCGACCACCGCGCGCACGTCGGGGTCGAGCCATGCCTCCTGGAAGTCCTCGGCGCGTGCCATGTCGGTGCCCGCCAGGTACCCGTGGGGGTGGGTGTCCCGTACGTGCGGCATGACCTGCACGTCGAGCCCCCAGTCGCGGAGGCGCGCGACGCCGGCATCGAGCCGTTCGGCGGGCACCGGGCCGGACGGGGCGACGACGGCGACCGTGTCGCCGGGACGCAGTCGCGGCGGGCTGACCAGAGGCCGCAGCATGCGGGCGAGATTACCTCGCGTCGCATGCGTCGCTCGCCCAAGCCACGCAGTTTCACGCATCTGAAAATCTGGCAGATACGTGCGCGATCTCAGCGCGACGGTTACGCGTTTTCGTCCGGTGCGTCGCTTCCGTCTTATAAACGAGGATTGTTACGCTCGCCACCGCGAGCACCCGCCCGTCGCCCACCCCAGCATGCGTCCTCGCTTCGCTGCGGCACCTCGTGGGGACCCAGGGGCGGGCGGACGAAGGAGCACCGAGGCAATGCCCAGCACCCGGACCTGGCTGCAGGCGGGCGGTGGCACCGTGGTCGTGGCCCTGATCGCTGCCGCCGTGGTGCAGGCCGTGAACTCGACGGCGATGTGGGTGTCCAACGACCCGGTCGGCGAGTGCGGCGCGACCTCGGGGGGTGCGGTCGTCGCGGCGCAGAACGTGCTGTCGGCGAGCACCGGCCTGGCACCCGTCGACGGTTCGTGGGACGACGGCTCGACGGTCGCCACGGAGGCGTTCCAGGCCTACAACGGCCTACCCGTCAGCGGCTGCGTCGACAGCGGCACCTGGACGACCATGCGCGCGCTGCTGGTCTCGGTGTGCGACCCGGAGTTCGACTGCCGCGGACCGGACCACCGCGTCCGTTACGCCGGGCCGGAGGGGGTCCGCGAGGCGTACTTCGCCGAGAACGACTGCGACTGGGGCTCCTACGTGCTGCCGGGCGTGGCCGGCAGCCCGGTCGCCTCCCACACGATCATCGCCCTCTCGCGGGACGCCGTCACCGAGATCGAGTGCGAGGGCTGACGTGGTCACCACCATCGAGGAGCCCCGGATCCGCCCGGAGTGGCTGGTCGGCGGGGCCCTCACGCTGCTCGCGGCGATCGTCATCATCGTGGTCACGCTGGTGGTCGGGGCGGGCGAGCCGGAACCCGTGGTCGTGCCTGCCGACGCCGACGAGCTGACGGCGGGCACGTGCGCCGCGGACCTGCGCCAGCCGCACTGGGTGCCGGACGACGTTCGGCACGCCGTGGCCGAGTGCCCCGCCGACATCTCGGCCGGGATCGGCCGCACGACCGCGGAGGACCACCTCGGCACCTGGATCACCTACATGCTGGACGGACCCGAGAACGCCGAGACGTTCCGGGGCGGGCCCGGCTCCGCATGGCCCGACGGCGACGTCCGCGCCGGCGACTACCACCCGGCGGCCAGCGTCGTCTACGTGGCGTACCTGGACTCCGCCGAGCTGGCGGACGAGCTGTCCGGCGACAACGTGACGGTCGAGTGGGAGGCGCTCACGGAGTCGGGACTGGACGTGCGGGTCACCCGCGTGGACAACAACGGGTACGGCCCGGTACGCCTCGAGTGGACCGATGACGTCGGTTCCTACCTGCTGCTCGGCACCGTCGGGCGGACACCGACGGGCAGCGCGGGCGCTACCGTCCCCGAGCTGATCAGGATGGCGGACAGCGTGGCGGCCGAGGACGAATGAGGCCCACCGGCGGGGGGCGCC
>Ga0233375_1000046_pt1 | contig 83845 bp, 69 predicted proteins | sample ElkDunMinimDraft_10_FD_191539 | JGI IMG/M metagenome (GOLD analysis project Ga0233375, IMG submission 191539) | Fecal eukaryotic communites from dung pellets of Tule Elk in California, USA - Elk Dung E16 | ecosystem: Host-associated > Mammals > Digestive system > Large intestine > Fecal | place...
ACCATCCGCCGAAGGCAGTAGCGGCTCGATCCGCGCCCAGGCCGTATCCGTCAGCTCACCACGCCCAACACCCACAAACCAGACATTACCAACCCTGTGACCAGGGCATTCGCAGGACAGGCCCTAGCCGCCGCGGCCGACCGGGTCCGCCACCTCGGACGGCACTGCCACCCCGGACGGCGCTGCTACCCCGGACAGCGCGACGCCGGGGTCGTCCCGTCTTGTGGACGGTGCGACCCCGGCGTCGTGCGTACCGCCAGGCGATCAGATGTCGCGCGGCGGCGGCGCGAAGGAACCGGTCGCGGGCGGGGCGCCCGGCGTGGTCCCCGGCGCGGCGTGGTGCTCCGCGGCGGGCGTGGCGGCAGCGCCGCCGGCCGACGAGAGGTTGCCGAGGAAACCCTCGACGCGCGGTCGCATCGGAGCGATCAGCGCACCGCCGACACCGACGATCAGAATGCCGGCCAGCGTGGCCAGGAATGCCACCAGGATAGGCATTGTCACCGTCGTAGCCACACCGATCTGGTTCACCGCAGCGATAACACCCAGCGCGATGATGAAGAACGAGACCGACTTGGCGACGAGAGGGCCGTAGGAAACGCGGCCCATCGAGTTGAGGAGAAGGTCCTTCACCGCATTCGCGATGGCACCGGCGATCACCACGATGACGATCGCGACGACGAGGCTCGGGAGCCAGGCCACGATGTCGTTGACGATCGCGCTCACCGGGTTGGTGGGCCCGAACGCGCTCAGCGCGAGCTGCAGCGCGATGAGCAGGATGAAGTAGTAGATGATCTTCGTGAGCAGCGCGATCGGCTCGATGCCCGAGCCGGACAGGAGCCTGTTGGCACCCGCCTTCTCGAGGACCTTGGTGAAGCCGATCCGCGTCAGGATCATCCCGACGAACCGGGCGACCGCCTTGGCGATGAAGTACCCGATGAGGAAAACGACGAGGAACACGAGAAGCTTCGGGATGAAGCTCGCGACGGCACCCAGGGCGCTCGTGAGCGGCTCCAGCCAGTCGACCGCGTTCGGTACAACGAGTCCTGCATTGATGAATGACATGGTTCTCTCCCCTCCGAGACCTTTCCTGCCACCTCTGGTACGCCACTGTGGCGTACCGAAAAGGCGCCAGCACCCCATGAACATATGCCGGAGAAGCGCATTCTGCGCGCCGTGGAGTTTACGATCGGGCAATTTTCTGCGCGGGAATTTGGCATCTTTGCAGGTCACGGCGCCACAACGTGGTCACCACATCCATGAATCCGGCTTGATCTGCTGTAGAGCGGGTGAGACATAGAAGACATTTCTGCGGGCCCCGCTCCGGGAGCGCCTAGCCTGGCCGGATGGATGCCCTGCATGAGCGGACCGCTGTCGAGCTCCGCGACCTCCTCGCCTCCGGAGAGCTCGAGCCCGCCGAGGTCACCGAGCATTTCCTGGACCGGGTGGAACGGCTGAACCCCGCCGTCGGCGCCTTCGCCACCGTCACGGCCGACCTCGCGCGGGAACGCGCCGCGGCGCTGCAGGAGGCCGGCAGGCCGCAGCAGGACCGGGGCACGCCCGCGCCGTCGGGCAGCGTGTGGGGGGTGCCCACCGGGGACAAGGACCTGTGGAACCGGGCCGGTGTGCCCACGGGCTTCGGGTCACGCGCCTTCGCGGGGCTGCCGCCCGCCGAGGAGAGCGACGAGATCGTGCGGGTGCTCGACAGGGCGGGCATCGTCAGCCTCGGCAAGACGGCGGCACCGGAGCTTGGTTTCCCCGCCTACACCGAGCCGGCCGGCGCGCCGCCCGCACGCACCCCGTGGGACCTGACACGCGGCGCGGGCGGGTCCAGCGGCGGTGCGGCAGCGGCGGTCGCGGCGGGGATGCTGCCGTTCGCGCCCGGTTCGGACGGCGGCGGCTCGATCCGGATCCCGGCGGCCGCGTGCGGCGTCGTCGGGCTCAAGCCGACGCGTGGGCTGCTGCCCGCGGGCAGCGGCGTCGACTCGCTGGGCGGGTTGGTCGTGAACGGACCGATCGCGCGTACCGTCGCGGACGCCGCCCTGCTGCTCGAGGCGATGCTGCCCCGGGACGCCGGCGGCGGCGTGGCGCATCCGTACACGCTGCGGGCGCCGTCGTACGGGGCCGGTGCGTACCTCGCCGCGGCGCAGCGCGCCACGCTGCTCGCCTCCGGGGACGGGCCGGACCCCGCGCCCGGCGGCGGCAGGGCGCGGATCGGTGTGACCACCTCGTCGCCGTGGGACGGGTTCTACGACATCGCGGTCTCGCCGGAGGCCCGGGCCGGGCTCGACGCCGGCGTGCGGGCACTGACCGGACGGGGACACGACGTCGAGGAGATGGCCCTGGCGGAGGCGCCCGAGTACGCACCGGCGTTCCGGACCCTGTGGATGGGCGGGGCGTCGGCGGTGCCCATCGACGACCCGGAGACGCTGGACCGGCTGGAGCCGCTGACGCGGTGGCTGATCCGGTCGGGGCGCGAGGTCCCGGCGCGGCAGCTCGCCGAGGCGGTACGTACGCTGTCCGGTTACGAGCGGTCCCTGGTCGCACAGGTCAGCGCGTACGACGCCGTCGTCACGCCTGCCCTGGCCCTCACCCCGCGGCCGGTCGGGTGGTACGACGCCGAGGACCCGGAGCGGAACTTCGAGCAGCAGTGCCAGTACACGCCGTACACGTCGATGCTCAACGTCGCGGGGCTGCCCGCGATCACCGTGCCGACGCACTGGACCGAACCCACCGCCGAGGCGCCTGCCGGGCTGCCGATGGGCGTGCAGATCATCGGCCGCCCGGGCGGAGAGCTCACACTGCTGGCGCTGGCGGCCCAGCTGGAGGCCGAGCTGCCCCGGCCGCACGCCTTCCCGCTCTGACCTGTCAGAGACTCAGGGACGTGTCAGAACCTCAGGTCACCAGGGTGACCTGAGGTTCTGACACAGCGGGGGTTACTCGGGGAGGCAGCCGAAGTCCTCGTCGAAGCCCAGCGCCGCCGTCGCGAGCAGACCCTCCAGCCCGGAGCCCTCGGGGACGGGGCGCGGGTCGTCGGTGACGACCCACAGCCCGTCGACCACGTCGTACCCGGCCTGCGGCCCCTCCGCGACCAGGCGCCCGACGGCGGCGACCAGACGCTCCACCTCCTCGCCCGCGGTGCCGACGCCGACCGAGGCGCGCACCGCGCCGGCGTCGAACCCGAGACGGCCGAGGAGCGGGTGCGCGCAGAAGCGCCCGTCCCGCACCCCGATGCCGTGCTCGGCGGACAGGTACGCGGCCACGAGACCCGGGTCGTAGCCGGCCACGGTGAAGGTCACGACGCCCACCGGGTCGACGGCGTCCGCCCAGACCCGCACGACCTCGACACGGTCGATGGCCTCCAGGCCCGCCACGAGACGGGCCCGGAGGGCGTTCTCGTGGGCGATCACGCTGGCCGGGTCGAGCGCCGCGAGCTCCTCGCACGCCGCCGCGAGCGCCACGGCGCCCACCACGTTGGGTGATCCGGCCTCGTGCCGGGCCGGGCCCTCGTGCCAGTCGGTCCCCGCGACGCGCACGCGCCGCACGGCACCGCCGCCGGCCAGGTAGGGCGTGCCCGCGTCGAGCCAGTCGCGGCGGCCCACCAGCACGCCGGCGCCGAACGGGGCGTACGTCTTGTGCCCGGAGAAGGCGAGGTAGTCGACCCCCGTCGCGGCGAGGGAGATGCGGCGATGGGGCACGAGCTGGGCGCCGTCGAGCACCACGCGGGCGCCGAACTCGTGGGCGACGGCGACGATCTCGTGGATCGGGAGCGACTCCCCCGTCACGTTGGAGGCGCCGGTGAGGGCAAGCAGGGCGAAGGGGTGGTGCGCCGCGGCGTCGGCCAGCTCCTCGCGGATCTGGGCGAGCGTGTCGGCCACGGTCGCGCCGCCGGTCAGGACGGTCGCCTCGGTGTCGCGCTGCCACGGCAGCAGGTTGGCGTGGTGCTCCACGTCGAGCACGAGCACGCGGCCCGGCTCGCCGTCGGCCTGGGCGGGTACGCAGCCCGCGAGCAGGTTCAGCGAGTCGGTGGTGTTCCGCGTGACGATCGTCAGGTCGTCCTCGCGCGCGCCGACGAAGGTACCGATGGTGCGGCGCGCGGTCTCGTAGAGCGCGGTGCTCACCTGGGAGAGGTAGCCCGCGCCGCGGTGCACGCTCGCGTACAGGGGCAGCACCTGGGTGACGCGGTCGGCGACGGCCTGCAGGGCCGGGGCGGAGGCCGCGACGTCGAGGTTGGCGTACGTGACCTGTGTACCGTCCACGAGCGGCACGAGCGTGCCGCCGCCCACCACGGGGCGCAGCGGGGCGGCATCGTCCACCGTGAGCTCACGGGCGAGGGTGGGTGCAGACATGTCGTCCTCCAGCACGGTCCTGGGGGATGGTCCCCCGCGCTTGCCACGCGCGGTCTGCGCGCGGCCAGGTCGTCACCCGGGGCACCCCACCGCGGAGGGAGGGTTGCCGGCCAGCGAGCCGGGGCTTCGCGCTGGCGCTCATGACCTGCCGTCATCCTCTGCTGCGAGGAAAAGGGCTGTCAACGCATGTCTCAGATGCTGGTCCCACGATCTGGTCGCGCCGTACGGCCCGGGGTCGCCCCTGCTGCGCGTCTGATCCGGGCCGGATCCGCGTCCGGTCCGCGTCCGGACGCAGGGTTCGTGCGACGATCATCGGCCAGCACGACCGCCGGACCGCGAAAGGACCGCTCGCTCCCATGCCCGAGCCGACGCCCTTGCTCGACGAAGCCCTCGACCGCGGGGACGCGGTTGCCGCGCGCCGCGCCGTGTCCGACGTCGGCGGCCGGGGCGACCCGGACCGTGTGCTCGACCTGCTCGGGGCGCGCGCCGCAGCGGGCTCCCCGCTCGCGACCGAGCTGCTCGTGGAGCAGCTCGACGAGTCCGGCGTGGTGCGCAGGTTCGTCCGGAGGGCGCTCCTGGACGAGTCCACCGTCGACGACGTCTGCCAGGACGTGCTCATCAGCGTCGCCACGTCGATCCGTTCGTTCACCGGTGGCTCCAAGGTGACCACGTGGGTGCACCGCATCGTGCGGAACCGCGTGGTGGACCACCTGCGCAGGCAGCGCACCACCACCACCCTGCCCGACGACGACCTGAGCCCGGGCGACCGGATGAGCTCGCTCATCGCCACCCGGGCCACCGTGCGGGACGCGCTCGCCGCGCTGCCCGCCCTCTATCGCGAGCCCGTGACGCTGCGCGACCTGGAAGGCCTGCCGTACAGCGAGGTCGCCGACCGGCTCGGCCGCAGCATCGGCACCGTGAAGTCCCAGATCTCACGCGGCCGGGCGCTCGTCGCCGCGGCGCTCGAGGACGCCGTCTGATGCCCGGCCCGGCCCGGATCGGGCGGTACCAGGTCGGCGACGTGATCGGCGTGGGCTCGTTCGCCACCGTGCACCGCGCCGTCGACGAGCGGCTCGACGACACGGTCGTCCTGAAGGTCCTGGCCGAGAACCACAGCCTCAACCCCGAGATCCGGGAGCGGTTCATCGCCGAGGGGCGGGCGCTGCGGCGGGTCGCGAGCCCGCACGTCGTCACGGTCCACGACATCGGCGAGAGCGACCGGCAGCAGCCCTACCTCGTGCTCGAGCTCGCCGACCGGGGAACGCTCGCCGAGCGGGTCCGCACGCTCCGGGCCGAGGGCTGGACCGCGAGCCCGGCAGACGTGCTCGCCGTCGCCCGTGGGCTCGCCGTGGCCGTCGAGGCGGTCCATGCCGCGCACCTGGTGCACCGGGACCTCAGCCCGGGCAACGTGCTGCTGCGCACCGGTCCCGACGTACCCGGCCCGGACGCCGACGGTCCGCCGTCCACGGTCGTGCGACCGGACGAACGGCTGATGGTCGCCGACCTCGGCCTGTGCAAGGATCTCGCGCTCAGCTCCGGGCTCACCGTCGCGGGTGGCACGGACGGGTTCCGCCCACCCGAGCAGGCCGGGCCCGGCACCGTGGACACTCGCGCCGACCTCTGGGCGATGTCCGCGCTCCTGACGTGGCTCGCCGACGGCGCGGACCTGCCGCGCGGGCTGGCCCGGGCGCTGCGCCGCAGCCTCGCGGACTCCCCCGCCCGGCGGCACCCGGACGCCGCCGCGTGGCTCCGGGACGTGGAGCAGTCGCTCGCACCCGCCCGTGAGCGCCCGCCTGCCGCTGCGGGGCACGGGGCAGCGAGGTCCGCGACGTCGGGAACAGGGCCTCCGGACGCCGGGTCGTCGTCCGGGCGACCAGGCCGGCGTCGTCGAACGGTCGGCACGGTCCTGCTCGCGCTGGTCCTGGGCGCCGCGATCGGACTCGGCGCCGGCTGGGGTGCGCAGGCGTGGCTCGGCGAACGGCCGGTCTCGAGCGCCGGCTCGGCGAGCGTCGCGATCTCCGGGCCGGCCACGGCGACGGTCGGTACGCCGATCACGCTGACGGCGCGGGTCGTGGGCACGGACCACTGGGTGTGGACCCTGCCCACCGGGACCTATCGGACCGACGTGGGCACCGTCGAGCTCACGGCGAGCAGCCCCGGCAGCTCGGAGGTGACGCTCGAGGCCCGCGCACCGGACGGCACGCCGATCACCGCCGTGCACCGGTTCGAGGTGGCAGGCGAGGGCTGAGCCGAACCCGTCGACGACGTCCGACCGAGCAAGAAGCTCGCACCCGTGCAACCTTTTCGCCGTACGGCACGACTCACCGATGTCAGACACCCACCGCCGAGACCTTCTGCCCAGGAGAGACCATGCGACACCTGCCCCGTCGACTGGCGCCGATCGCCGTCGTGACCCTGCTCGCCCTCAGCGCCTGCACCGGTGAGAGCCCGGACGCCGAGTTCGACGACACCGCCGCCACGACGGAGGCCACGGCCGAGAGCGACTCCGGCGGTGGCACGCCCGCGTCCGGCGACGGCGACGAGCCGGCCGGCACCGTCGGCGTCGACTTCCCCGACCCGGACGACGTGGTCGCGGACGCGACCTTCACGGTGCCGGGCACCGAGTCGGACAAGGTCCGGTTCGGAGTCGAGTCGATCGTCGTGTCCGGGCGCACGATGGAGCTGCGCCTCGTGATGACGCCGGAGTTCGACGACGGCGGGAGCCCCGCGTCGGTCTACGACGCCCTGGGCACCAACACCCGGATCTCCCTGATCGACCGGGAGAACCTCAAGCAGTACGAGGTGCTGCGCGAGGACAGCGGTAGTGGGTCCTTCCAGAACGACCTGGTCTACACGAAGGCCCTGCCGGGCCAGTCCGTGGGCTTCCAGGCCTTCTTCGCGGCGCCCGAGGACGAGATCACGACGATCGACGTGCGGCTGGCCGATTCGTGGCCGGTGTTCGAGGACGTCCCGCTGACCTTCGAGGACTGAGCCGTATGCGGACCCGCACCCGACTGACCGTCCTGGTCGCCGCCGCGGCCCTCCTCGGGGCCACCGCCGCGCCCGCCGCCGCCGTGCCCTCGCTCACCCCCGCCGACGGCGGCTACGAGTGGCCCGGCATCGAGACGCTCGAGCTGGGCGAACCCGCGCAGGAGCAGCTCATCGCCTCCGTCACCCAGTACGTCACCCTCCGTTCGGTACGCGAGTACGTGGTCCGGGGGTCCGTCGACCCGGTCGACGACACCGACGAGCAGGGGGATGAGACCGTCGTGACGCTGTCGTCCGACATCCTCTTCGACACCGACGACGCCTCGCTGTCGAAGAGCGCTGCGGCCAAGGTCGGCACGCTCGTCGACGACGTGCCGAAGGGGGCGGCCGTGAAGATCTACGGCCACACCGACTCGGTCGACGACGACGCCCACAACCAGGATCTGTCCGAGCGCCGGGCCAAGGCCGTGGCCGCTGCCGTCCGGTCCGCCCGAGCAGACCTGAAGCTCGACGTGCAGGGCTTCGGCGAGGCACAGCTCAAGAAGCCCGAGACCGGCGACGAGGCATCCGTGGCGGAGTCCCGCGCGGAGAACCGACGCGTCGAGATCCGGTACGGCGGCTGACCGGACCGGCCGCGGTTCACGCGCGCGCCACCAGGCCCGCCACCCGGGCGGCGTCCGCGCGGTACATCGCCGCGTGGTCGCGCAGCTCGGCGGGCCCGCCGCCGTCTGCCCGGGCCTCGCTGAACGCGGCCAGGTCACGCAGCCGCTCCGCCATGGTGCCGAGCACCTCCACCCGCGAGTACGCGGCACCGTAGGCGGCGACGAGCGCGTCGAGGCGGGGGAACGGCTCCAGGTCCGCGAGCAGGTCCAGGTGCTCCGCGCCGCGGTCCATCCCCGCGAAGGCATCGCTCGCGAACGGGGCCATCCGGTACGCGGTGTAGGCCAGGTCCCACAGCCGCGGGCCGGGCGACGCCGTGTCCAGGTCGATCAGGCCCACGAGCCGCCCCTCGCGGAAGACCATGTTGTACGGCGCGGCGTCGTTGTGGCAGATCACCTCGGCGGGCTGGTGCGCCGGGAGCTGCCAGACGGCGTCGGGCAGCTCCAGGCCCGCGGACGCGTCGTGCAGGCGGCGCAGCAGGCGGCCGGCGTCGCGCAACGTCCGTACGGACCAGAGCCATTCCGGGGGCGGCCAGCCGGGGACGTCGCCGGGCAGGAAGGAGACGATCTCGCGCCCCTGGTCGTCGAGTCCGTGGGGTTCGGGCACCTCCGTGACGCCGCGGGCCCGCACATGCCGCAGGTAGGCGTGGACGGTAGGCGTCCACGGCCCGGCGGACCGGCGCACCGTGTCGCCGACCCGTACGACCGCGGTCATGTTCCCGCCGGTGAGCGGCTCCTCGTGCTCGGGCATCATCGTCATGATCCCAGAAGGGCCAGCGGCTCGACCTCCGCGTGCACACGCACGCTCAGGGCCACGAGGTGCTCGAACAAGGCCCCGAGGAGAGTACCGTCCCGGGCCACGATCTTTCCGGGCTGCGGCTTGTCGATCAGCGCACCGGCACCGACGCCCAGGAGCCGCGCCGCGAGCGCGGGATCCGCCAAGAAGTGCTTCGAGGCCTGGGTGAGCGACGCCATGCGGTTCCGGCTCCCGACCCAGGCCGGCACCTCGGTTACCTGTCGAGACACTGTTCCACCCACTGGACAGCCTGTCGTAGGGTTGGCCACGACCATCCCGAGCGGCCGAGTGACGTGGCACGACGACGCCGCAGCAACCCAGCGTCCCCGCCAGCGGCGAGGACGGTCGAGGGTGCTACCGCCACGACCGATGGAGGAGCATCATGAGCGACCCCGCACACCTCGACGCCCGGCCCGCCGACGGTTACGCCGGTGACATCACGCCCCAGCAGGCCTGGGACCTGCTCGCCGCGGACCCGCACGCGACCCTCGTGGACGTACGCACCGAGGGCGAGTGGCGCGCGATCGGGGTGCCCGACACGGCCACGCTCGACAAGCAGCCGGTCCTCGCCGAGTGGGTCAAGGCGGGCGGCCGACCCAACACCGAGTTCCTGGAGGAGCTGAAGGCCGCGGGCGTCACGGACGGCCCCGTCGTCTTCCTCTGCCGTTCCGGGCAGCGCTCCATCGGTGCGGCGCGGCTCGCCACGGCGGCCGGTATCGCGCCGTCGTACAACGTGCTGGAGGGTTTCGAGGGCGCCCCCGGGGCCGACGGCGTCCGCGACCAGCAGGGCTGGAAGGTCGCCGGGCTGCCCTGGACGGAGGGCGCCCAGTGACGGTCACCGGGGCCTTCCCGCCCGACGCCTCCCCCGGCGGCTCCGGCCGCAAGCCGCTGCCGCGGACCGTACGCCCCGCGACGCTCGCCGTGCGCGGCGGGCACCAGCGCACCGAGTTCCAGGAGACGGGCGAGGCGCTGTTCCTGACGCAGGGCTACGTCTACGACTCGGCGGCCGACGCCGAGGCCGCGTTCGCGGGCGACATCGACCGGTTCGTGTACTCCCGGTACGGGAACCCGACCGTCCACACGTTCGAGGAGCGGCTGCGACAGCTGGAGGGCGCCGAGGCCTGCTACGCCACGGCCACCGGCATGTCGGCCGTCTTCACCGCGCTGGCCGCGCTCGTCCGGTCGGGCTCGCGGATCGTGGCGGCCCGGGCCCTGTTCGGGTCCACCGTGGTGATCTTCGAGGAGATCTTCAAGAAGTGGGGCGTGCACACCGACTACGTGGACGGCCACGACCCGGCCCAGTGGGAGGAGGCCCTGTCGACCCCTGCCGACGTGGTGTTCTTCGAGACGCCGTCGAACCCGATGCAGGACATCGTGGACGTGCGTGCCGTGGTGGACCTCGCGCACGCCGCGGGCGCCACGGTGGTGCTGGACAACGTGTTCGCCACCCCGCTGCTGCAGAAGCCTCTGGAGCTGGGCGCCGACGTGGTCGTCTACTCGGCCACCAAGCACATCGACGGCCAGGGACGTGTGCTGGGCGGCGCGATCCTGGGCTCCACCGAGTACGTGACCGGACCCGTACAGATGTTCCTCCGGAACACCGGGCCGTCGCTGTCGCCGTTCAACGCCTGGACACTGCTCAAGGGCCTGGAGACGCTGCCGGTGCGGATCGCGGCGCAGGGTGCGAGCGCGCTCACCGTGGCGCACGCCCTGGAGGCGTTGCCCGGGGTGGGTGCCGTGCGGTACCCGTTCCTCGACTCCCACCCGCAGGTCGACCTGGCCCGGGCCCAGATGAGCGGCGGCGGCACCGTCGTCACGTTCGACCTCGCGGTACCCGAGGGCGCCGACACGGACACCGCCAAGAAGCGCACGTTCGCGTTCCTCGACGCCCTCCAGGTGATCGACATCTCGAACAACCTGGGCGACGCCAAGTCCCTGATCACGCATCCCGCGACCACCACGCACCGGAAGCTCGGCGCCGAGGGCCGGGCCGCCGTGGGCATCGCGGAGACCACGGTTCGCCTGTCGGTGGGCCTGGAGGATGTCCAGGACCTCGTGGACGACGTCACCCAGGCCCTGAACCACCCGAACGGCTGACACCCCGAACGGTTCGGAGGCCGCGAGGCGCTCCGCCCGCCCGAGCACCAGCCCTGCTGACCGCTGGATAGGCTGAGCCGGTGAACCCCGTCGCCCCGTTCGCCGGCGTGCTGCGCGCCGACAACCCCGGTCCGATGACGCTCGACGGCACCCGGTCGTACGTGCTCGGCGCACCCGGCACCCCGGGCCGCGTGGTGGTGGATCCTGGCCCCGACCTCGAACCGCACCTGGCCGCGCTGGCCGAAGCCGGACCGGTGGACCTGGTGCTCGTGACGCACCGGCACGCGGACCACACCGGCGGACTGGCGCGGTTCCGCGCGCTGACCGGCGCACCGTCCCGCGGGGCGCTGCCGGAGTTCACCGCTGCCGGGGCGGGCGGGGCGGCGGTCGGTCCCCTGGCCGACGGCGAGGTTCTCGACGTCGCCGGACTGCGCATCGAGGTGCTGGCCACGCCCGGGCACACCGCGGACTCGGTGTGCCTCGTGGTCTCGGCGCCCGGGGAACCTGCGTCGGGCACGGTCGTGCTGACCGGGGACACGGTGCTGGGACGGGGGACCACGGTGCTCGCCGAGCCCGACGGGTCGCTGCGGGACTACCTGGCCTCGCTGGACCGGCTGGCCGCGCTGGGCCTTCCCGGACCTGTGCCCGGGTTGCCGGGGCACGGGCCGGTCGTCCCGGATCTCGGCGCGGCGGTGCACGCCTACCGCGAGCACCGCCTGGAACGGCTGGACCAGGTGCGTTCGGCGCTCACCGCCGTCGGGGCGACGCTGCCCGACGGCGACGCCGACCTCCCGGCCGCCCTCCTGGACGCCGTGACCGGCGCGGTCTACGCCGACGTGGACCCGTCCGTGCTCCCCGCGGCGCGCTCGTCGGTGCGGGCACAGCTGGAGTACCTGCGGGGGCGGTAGGTCTGGTGCGGGGGTGCTCCGGGGCGGGCCCGGCGTCCTGCGGTCAGAGGGCACTGCCGTCAGAGGGCACTGCGGTCAGAGGGCCCTGCCGAGGAACAGGAGCACGGGGTCCTGTGCGTCGTCGTACGGCGGGTACGGAAGGACGGGGCGGTAGCCGAGCTTCACGTAGAGGCGCAGCGCCTCTGGCTGCCGGATGCCCGTGTTGAGGTAGAGCGCGAGTCCGCCCCGGCCCCGGGCCTCGGCCTCGACCCGGCGGACCAGCGCGGTGGCGACACCCGCACGCCGCGCGGCCGGGTCCACGAAGACGGTACGCATCTCGAAGGCCCGGGAGTCCGCAGGCGCGACGGCGGGGGCCGCGGTACGGGCGGCGGCGGTGCGGGCGGCGAGCCCGCCGACTCCCCGCAGCGGGTCGGCGGTGAGGTGCTCGGGACCTGCCTGCGCCACGGCGAGGGTCGCGCAGCCAGCCGGCCGGCCGTCGAGCGTCGCGACGAAGGTCGCCAGGGCGGAGCACCCACGCTCGGCGTCGACGACATCGTGGCCGCCGCGGCTCTCGACGTCACTCACCAGAAGGGGGTAGTGCTCCTGGTGGAAGGCCCACATGCCGCGCCGAAGGGCCGCGGCGCCAGGATGCGTCCAGGGGAGCTCCTGAACGAAGGGGGTGGGGGTCTCTGTGGGCTCGGGCTGGAGGGCGGGCTCGCCCTGATCGACCGGCTCGACCGACGGGGTGAGGAGCTTGCCGAAGCAGCGGGAGCCCGGTTCGTCGGAGAACACGCCGAACGACTCGACCGGGGAGTACCCCATGCGCAGGTACAGCCCGATGGACTCGGGCTGCATGAGCCCGGTCTCGAGGATCAGGTGGCGCACGCCGGCCGCGCGGGCGACGTCCTCCGCCGCCTCCATGAGGGCGCGCGAGAGCCCCCGGCCGCGGAACCCGGGTGCGACGTAGACGCGCTTGACCTCGGACGTCCCATCAGGGTGCAGACCGCCCCGGTAGTCGTCGCGGCCCGAGAGGTCGCGCAGCGCGGCATGCCCTGCGGGCTCGCCGTCGACGCACAGCAGCAGGGTCGCGAACACGTTGGACGGATCGACCTGGTCCCGCGGGTCCGGCCCCGTCGCGGACGGCCGGCCCGGCTGCGCGTAGCGCAGGTCGATCTCGTGCTGCTGCTCCTCACGCAGACGGACGGCGTCGGCGTGGTCCCAGCCGACCGTCTCGACGGAGAGTCCCGCGAGAACCTCAGTGGCCATGCCCGCCTGCCTGCTGCGTACCAAGAATCACGCGTGGACCAGCGAGGACAGCACCGACGTGAAGAACGTCAGCCCGTCGACACCGGAGCGCGGGCCCTCCTCGGACGCCGGGCCGAAACCGGCCTCCACCGCGTGCTCCGGGTGCGGCATGAGCCCCACCACGTTGCCGCGGTCGTTCGTGATGCCCGCGATGTCGCGGCGTGAGCCGTTCGGGTTCCAGCCGTCGTAGCGGAAGACCACGCGGCCCTCGCCCTCGAGCTCGTCGAGCGTGCGCTCGTCGGCCACGAACTGCCCGTCCTGGTTCTTCAGCGGGATGGTGATGCGCTGACCGCGGCGGAACTCGTTGGTCCAGGCGGTGTGCGCGTTCTCCACGATCATCGCCTGCTCGCGGCACACGAAGTGCAGGTGGTCGTTCTTGACCATCGAGCCGGGCAGCAGGTGGGCCTCGGTGAGGACCTGGAAGCCGTTGCAGATGCCGAGCACCGGCATACCGCCCTTGGCGGCGTCGACCACGGCGGCCATCGCCGGGGCGAACCGGCTGATCGCACCCGCACGCAGGTAGTCGCCGTAGGAGAAGCCGCCGGGCAGCACCACGGCGTCGACGTCCTGGAGCGACGCGTCCGCGTGCCACAGGGACACCGCCTCGGCGCCGGCCAGGCGCACAGCCCGGGCGGCGTCACGGTCGTCGAGCGTGCCGGGAAAGGTGATGACGCCGATCCGGGCGCCGCCGATCCCCGGGGTGGCCACGGCGGGCGTCGGCTGGGTGGCCGACATCAGGCGTTCACCGCGGCGTCGGTCACCTCGGCGGACGCATCGGTCACCGACACCACGTCCTCGATCACCGGGTTGGACAGCAGGGTGGCCGCGGCCTCCTGGGCTGCGGCGAGGATCTCCGGCGTCACCTCACCGTCGACCTCCAGCTCGAACCGCTTGCCCTGACGCACACCGGAGAACTGGGTGAAGCCGAGGCGCGGCAGCGCTCCGACCACAGCCTTGCCCTGGGGGTCCAGGATCTCGGGCTTGGGCATGACCTCGACGACAACGCGTCCCACGAAGGCTCCTTGAAGGTGAGGGAATTCCGTGGAGAGTCTACTGGCGCTGCAGGGTGCCCCGCTGTCCCGGGGCAGTGACGTGCACCGCGCCGAACCGCAACATGCGCGTCGGCCCTGCTGGAGGTCGAGCGCCGAACCGCAACCTACGTGTCTGTCCGTTCTACTACCGAGCACGAGCCGCAACCTGCATGTCTATCGGTTCCGCTACCGAGCACGAGCCGCAACCTACCTGTCCACCCGGTCGCCGAACCGTTGGGTACACATCCATCAGGGCGGAAATGGACCACCAAGTTGCGGCTCGGCGCCAGATGGACAGTCAGGTTGCGGTTCGGCGGGGTGCAGCACCGGGATGGACGGTCAGGTTGCGGTTCGGCCAGGGTGGGGCCGGGGGGGGCGGGACCACCCGCGTGGCCCCGCCCCCGTCATCCAGCGCCGCGGCCGGGACGCCCGGAGGCTCCGTCAGCCGATCGCAGGGTGTGCGTTGGCAACGAGCATCTCGAACTGCGCCGCGAACCAGTGGCCCGACAGCGGCGCACCGGACAGCGCGCCCGTGTAGTTCCCGCCCAGCTCGCTGGACTGGTAGGTCGGGTCGCACATGCGGTCGAGCGCCTTGCCCTCGTCGTTCGGGATCTCCACGGACGAGCCGTCCGACTCACCCGGGGGCTTGACCCACACGTACGCGTCGAGGTGCGACTCCGGGCGGCCCGACGGCGTCACGGTCGGCCGCTCGCCGATGCCGGCGCCGTCCGGGTTGCACCAGGCGCCGCGGTGCGTGCGGCGGTCCACCCGGGACTCGTTCACGTAGGTGTTGAGGTCGGTGGACGAGCTGACCGCCATCGGGCGCTCCGGGCCGCCCCAGCCGTTGCGCGAGGTGTCGATGAGCATGCCGATGCCCGACGGCGCTCCCTGCGCCACCATCAGGTCGTAGAGGTGAGCCGTCCAGTCGATCTCGTCGAAGTCCGGGTTCCACTCGAACCACCCGGCCGACCTCACCTGGCCGCTCCCTACCTGCAGGTCGGGGTCGGTCAGGTACGGCTCCTCCAGCGGCGTGGTGTTCGCCGTGTTGGTCACGAACCCGGAGACGGCGTCCCACCCGTAGGTGCCGCCCTCGATCACGTTGGCGAACTCCTGCGCGGAGCCACTGGAGTTGTCCGGCCAGCCGAGCCAGCCCGAGTGGGCGGCATCGATGTAGGAGTACACGTTGCCCACCTCGTACAGCTCGGTGAGCGCGTACTGCACGCCCTCCCGGTAGTACGGCGCCGCCGCGACGCAGTCGGCGTCGGACTGGTTGGTCACCAGGTTGGGCAGCGAGTCGGGCTCGATCGTGGCGACGATCCGGAGGTTCTCGTACTCCGGCCGGTCCAGCAGTGCCGCGATGGGGTCGATGTACTCGGTCTTGTACCTCTCCATGCCTGCCGCCGTGGCCGGCAGCTCGCCGTTGGACGCGAGCGCGTGGCAGTCGCGGCCCGGCAGGTCGTAGATGACCACGTTGAACACCAGGGGGCCGCCCCCGGACTGGGACACCGCCTGGTCGAGGTGCCATTCCAGCCCGTGCTGCCGCTCGGTGCCCTCGATCGCGGCAATCCGGTCCATCCAGACCGACGTCGGCTCGTCGGCGATGGCGCGCATGTCGGCGGCGAGGTCGGCGTCGTCCACCTCGGCGGCCGTGGCCTCGACCGACTCCGACCAGTCCGGGTTGACGTACTGGTCCGCCCCGACAAAGGGGTTGTCCTCGAGTGCTACCGCCGGCGCGCTCGCGGCCACCAGGGCGGGAGCCGCGAGGAGAGCGCCCACTGCTGCTGCCGCGACGGTGCGGGACCTGCGTGGGGACGTGCCGCGTGCGCGGCCTGGTGCTGTAGACACGGTGACCTCCATTGGCCGTACCGGGCGCGTACCGCCCCCGGGGGAAGGCCGGAGGCGGTACACGCACCGCGGCGGCTCGTTCCGCCGCGACATGTCGCAACTTTGCCTACCGTTGTGCTGCCGCAGAACCGAGCTAAACGATTAGCCGCCGGCCGGAGGCGCGGTCGAGCCGCGCACCACCAGCCGGCCGACGGGCACGGTGCTCGACGGCGTCGCCGCGCCGTCCGCCGGTTCCGCCCCCATCACGAGCCGGGACGCGGCGGTCCCGAGCGCGGCACGCAGCGCCCAGCCGGTCGCCCGCCCGAGCTCCTCGACGGGGTGCGGCACGGCGGTGAGAGAGGGCGTCGTCAGGTAGCACGCGGGCGAGTCCGTACCGGCGATCACGGACAGGTCCCACGGCACGCCGAGGCCGAGCCGCCGGGCGACGTCGAGCACCAGGCCGGCGGTGGCGTCGTCGTCGGTGACGACCGCCGTGGGGCGGTCGTCACCCGTGAGCAGCGAGCGCAGGACGGCCGAGACCCGTTCGGGTCCGTCACCGGCGACGGCGCTCAGGGTGATGCCGTGCCGCAGCAGCCCCGCCTCCAGGGCAGCCGCCCTGCGGACCGGCACCACGAGATGCTCGGACCCGGAGACCATCGCGACGCGCCGGTGCCCGAGGTCGGCGAGGAACGTGCCCACCTGGGCGAACGCCTCGGCGTCGTCCAGGACCACGTGCTGCCAGGTGGCGGGCGCCGCTTCCACGGTCGCGCCGACCACCACCGCGGGGGCGCGCAGGGTGCGCAGCACCGCGAGGCGAGCGTCGTCGACCCGCACGCCAGTGACGACGAACGCCGCGTACCGGCGCTCCGTCCACCACCGCTCCATGAGCTGCGCCGCATGCGCCGGCGACTCAGCGACGTGCACGGCGAGCGTGAGCGTGTCCGGGCCCAGTGTCTGCAGCGCACCCGTCACCACGTCGAGGGGGAATGCGGCACGGGTGCCGAACGGCTGGTCGTGGACCACCACCAACGCCGCGGCGGCCGGCCCGCTGCGGAGCGACCGGGCGGCCGTAGCGGGTCGCCAGCCGAGCTCGTCGGCGACCCGGAGCACACGTTCCCGGGTGGTCGCCGAGACGCCGCGACGCCCGTTCAGGGTGTACGAGACGACCGCCGTGGACACGCCTGCGGCTCTGGCAACGTCAACAATCGTCGGCCGCCGGGAATGCACCGGGTAATCGGACACTTCGGGATCGTTCGGTCGCGACGTTGAGACCATAACCACGTAGCATGCACCCTCGGGTGAATTTTGCACAACGTCAACGAAGACGGGTGTATTTGCATGCTTAGTGGAAAGCGCAGGTATGTGATCGGGGTGCTGTCCCCGGTCGTAGGTGGGTACTACTTCGGGCGGGTGCTCGCCGGGATCGCGCGCACCGTCCGGCCGAACGGGCATCGGGTGGTCGCGGTGCAGACCTATCCCGCCGACCTCGAGCGTGACCAGTTCCCGGACCGGCCCCCGGGCACGGCGTCCGTGGGCCTGGACCAGGTCGACGGCATCATCGTGATCACGACCGCGGTCAACGAGGCGACGCTGCTCCGGATCGAGCAGGACGGCACGCCGATGGTGCTCATCAGCGGGCACACTGCCAGCATCCACGCGCCGGTGGTCACTCCGGACAACGAGGGCGGCACGCGCGCGGCCGTGGAGCACCTCATCGCCCACGGGCACCGGGATATCGGGTTCCTGGGCAGCCTGCGCCAGGCGGACATCATCGAGCGCCACCAGGCGTACCTCGCGACCCTGCTGGCGCACGGGATCACGCCCCGGCCCGAGTGGCTCTACCGCACCGCCGACAACCAGGAGGCGAGCGCGGCCACCGTGGCCCAGGCGCTCGTGCGCGGCCCCGGCCTGCCGACCACCGCCACGGTCGCCGCCACGGACCGCAACGCGATCGGGTTCTCCCGGGTGCTACGCGCCCAGGGCCTCTCGCTGCCGGGCGAGCAGGCGATCGTCGGGTTCGACCACTCCGAGGCCGGCTCCCGCGTGCGGCCGCGACTCGCCTCGGTGGACCCCCACCACGACCAGGTCGGGGAGCTCGCGGTGTCGCTGCTCCTGGCCCGCATCCGCGGCGAGCAGGTGGCGGGTCAGCACCTGTCCCGCTCCACGCTCGTGACCCGGGAGTCCTGCGGCTGCCTCGACGCCCGGGCCGGAACCCTCGTCGAAGGGCTGCCCGCGCAGGAGGCATCGACGGCGTGGCGGCGGCTCGCCGAGGTGGCCCGGGCGACCTTCGACGGGGCGGAGGCCCGCCTCGGCCACGGTGCCGACCTCGACTCCTGGCTGCGCGGTGTGCAGCGGGTCTTCCGCAGTGCCGCGGCGCTCGGTCAGCCGCCCACGCAGGCGACGCTCACGAGCCTCGCCGAGAGCACCCGCGCCCTGCGGCCGCACCCCGAGGCGCTGGAACAGCTCATCCCCGCACTGCGGTCGGTCGAGGACGAGTTCCGGGAGCAGGTGCGCCGCGGCCAGGTGCCGGCTGCTCCCACCGGCGAGCAGGCTTCGGCAGCATCCCCGGGCACCGCAGCATCCCCGGGCACCGCAGGACCCCCGGGCACGGGATCTCCTGCCGCAGGATCCCCGGGGACGAAGGCGAACCGGGTACCCAGCAGGGCCGCCCGCGCCCGCGCCGTCGCCCAGACCGCCACCGACGTGCTCGTCGCGCTGAGCGCCGGGTGCACCCAGACGCTGCTCGCGCGGTCGGGGCGGCTCGAACGCACCATCACCGACCAGTACGAGCTCGACCTCGACCTGCTGCACGCCGACGGCCGGGCGATCCGCGCGCTCACCTGGCTGCCGCGCGGGCACCGCGGGCCGGCGACGCTGGCGCTGTGGAGCGATGCCGAGGGCGCCCCCGTACCCGGAGCCGCGGTGGTGCCGGGCATGCCCAGCGGTACACGGACGCTCGAGATCGTCGGCACCACCGCCCTCGCCCGCCGGGCCACGGCGCTGGTCGGCACGCAGATGCCCGTCGGCCAGTTCCCGCCTCCCGCGCTGGCCGGGGAGGGCGTCGTGTTCGTGGTGCCGGTGACGTTCGGGCAGAGCGACTGGGGCATGCTCGCGATCGGCGGCGGGGTCGACACGCACGCCACCAGCTCACGCGACAAGTACGACCACTGGGCGGCCATGGTCGCCGTCGCGCTCGACCGCGAGGCCCGCCTCACGTCGCTGCAACGCCAGCAGGCCGCGCTCGCGGAGGCCGCCGAGCGTGAGCGTGCACTCGTGCTCGACCTGCGCACCGAGGTCGAACGCAACGCGCTGGTGCAGGACGTAGCGCTCGAGGGCACCTGGGACTGGGACATCGCGACCGGCCAGGTCTTCTACTCACGCACCTGGCGGGCGCTCGTCGGGCTGCCCGACGACGCCCCGTGCACCGGCATCGAGGAGTGGACCGGACGCGTGCACCCGGAGGACGTGCGGGCGGTGCAGATAGCCATCGCCCAGCAGCTCGGCGGTGCCGCCGAGCCGCTGGACCTGGAGCACCGCCTGATCGCCGCCGACGGCCGCGAGATGTGGGTGCGCTGCCGTGCCACCACGGTGACGGACGACGCCGGCATCCGTGCGCGCATGATCGGCGTGCTCATGGACGTGACCGGCATGCCGGTGCGCGAACGGCGTGGCGTGGCCCCCTGAGGGCACCTACGGGACGGTGCCGCCTACGGGACGGTGACCTCGCCACGCTCGGCCCGCAGCGCGATGTCGGTGCGGTGGCGCGAGCCCTTGAGGTCGATCCGGGCGACGCCCTCGTAGGCGCGCCGGCGGGCGTCGGCCAGGTCAGTGCCCAGGGCCACCACGGACAGCACCCGTCCGCCCGCGCTGACCAGGTCGCCGGTCTCGGTGAGACCCGTACCGGCGTGCAGCACGTGGACGCCGGGCAGCGCCTCGGCGTCCTCGATGCCGGTGATCGGGTCGCCCGACCGGGCGGCCTCGGGGTAGCCGTCGGATGCGACGACGACCGTGACCGACGCCTCGCGGCGCCAGCGCAGCGGCTCCAGCTCGGCCAGCCTGCCGCGGGCCGCCGCGAGCAGCACCTCGGACAGCGGAGTCGCGAGCCGCGCCAGCACCGACTGGGACTCCGGGTCGCCGAACCGCGCGTTGAACTCGACCACGCGGGTGCCCCGGCTGGTCAGCGCCAGGCCGACGTACAGAACACCGGAGAACGGGGTGCCGCGGCGAGCCATCTCGTCGACGGTCGGGCGGGCGACGCGGTCCAGCACCTCGTCCACGAGGCCCGACGGCGCCCAGTCCAGCGGCGTGTAGGCGCCCATGCCACCGGTGTTCGGGCCTGCGTCGTCGTCGCCCACGCGCTTGAAGTCCTGCGCGGGTACCAGCGGGACCACCGTGCTGCCGTCGCACACGCAGAACAGGGACACCTCGGGGCCGTCGAGGTACTCCTCGACCACCACCCGGCCGTCCTCGTGGGCGAGGCAGGCCGCACCGTGCGCGAGCGCTGCCGCGCGGTCGTCCGTGACGACCACGCCCTTGCCGGCCGCGAGGCCGTCGTCCTTGACCACGTACGGGGCACCGAAGGCGTCCAGCGCGGCCTCGAGCTCGGCGGCGTCGGTGCAGACGTGCGCCATGGCGGTCGGCACGCCGGCGGCGGCCATGACCTCCTTGGCGAACGACTTGGAGCCCTCGAGGCGCGCGGCCTCGCCGGACGGCCCGAACACCGGGATGCCCGCGGCACGCACCGAGTCCGCCACGCCCGCGACGAGCGGTGCCTCGGGACCGACGACGACCAGCTCGGCGCCGACGCGTCCGGCCAGGGCTGCCACCGCGGCCCCGTCGAGCGCGTCGACGTCGTGCAGCGTGGCCAGCGCGGCGATGCCCGGGTTGCCGGGCGCGGCATGGAGCTCGTGCGCCGCGGTCCCCGCGACGGTCTCTCGGTGGAGGGTGTGGATGATGGCGTGCTCGCGGGCACCGGTCCCGATGACGAGGATCTTCACTGTGGCGGCGGGCTCTCTCGTGGGTACGGGCTCAGCGGCCGTGGATGAGGTCGTGGACGGGGATGATCTCGTCGCGCTTGGGGCCCACGCCGATCGCGGAGATCCGCGTGCCGGACATCTCCTCGAGCGCCTTGACGTAGGTCTGGGCGTTCTTGGGCAGGTCCTCGAAGGACCGGGCCCGGGAGATGTCCTCCCACCAGCCGTCGAGCTGCTCGTAGACCGGCTTCGCGTGGTGGAAGGCCGTCTGGTCCGTGGGCATCTCGTCGTACCGGACGCCGTCGACGTCGTAGGCGACGCAGACCGGGATCTTCTCCATACCGGTGAGGACGTCGAGCTTGGTCAGCACGATGTCGGTGAGGCCGTTGATCCGGGTCGCGTAGCGCGCGATGACGGCGTCGTACCACCCGGTGCGCCGGGCGCGGCCGGTGGTGACGCCGTACTCCCCGCCGGTCTTGCGGAGGAACTCGCCCTTGTCGTCGAACAGCTCGGTGGGGAACGGCCCCTCGCCCACGCGCGTCGTGTACGCCTTGATGACACCGATGACGGAGTCGACGCGGGTGGGCCCGATGCCCGAGCCCGTCACCGCGCCGCCCGCCGTCGCGCTGGACGACGTGACGAACGGGTACGTGCCGTGGTCGATGTCGAGCATCGTGGCCTGGCCGGCCTCGAACAGGACGTTCTTGCCCGCGTCGAGCGCCTTGTTCAGCTCGACCGCGGTGTCCGTGACCATGGGCCGGAGGCGATCGGCGTACTGCAGCAGCTCGTCGAGCGTCTCGTCCACCGTGATCGCGCGCCGGTTGTAGACCTTGACCAGCAGGTGGTTCTTCTGGTCGAGCGAACCCTCGATCTTGGCGCGCAGGATCTTCTCGTCGAACAGGTCCCACATACGGATGCCGACGCGGTTGATCTTGTCGGCGTACGCCGGGCCGATGCCACGGCCCGTGGTGCCGATGCGACGCTTGCCGAGGAACCGCTCCGTCACCTTGTCGATGGTGCGGTGGTACGGCGCGATGATGTGCGCGCTGCCCGACACGAGCAGGCGGGACACGTCCACGCCGCGCGCGATCAGCGCGTCGAGCTCCTCGAACAGGACCTCGATGTCGACCACCACGCCGTTGGCGATGACCGGCACCACTCCCTGCGACAGGATCCCGGAGGGCAGCAGGTGCAGCGCGTACTTCTCGTCGTCGATGACGACGGTGTGTCCCGCGTTGTTCCCCCCGTTGAACTTGACCACGTAATCGACGCGGGAGCCCAGGAGGTCCGTCGCCTTTCCCTTGCCCTCATCGCCCCACTGGGCCCCGACGAGCACGACGCCTGGCATGGATCTCCACCTTCTCGGATTGCTTGACTGCTCCGCCGAGTGCGCCGAGACGGCGCCCGCGGGCCGCGCCCGAGTCTACTTCGTGGTGGAGGTCAGGGCGCGGACCTCGTCCACGGACGTGCCGGAGTCCACGAGGAACGTGGCGCAGCGCTCCGCCTCGGCCTCCTCGCCGATGAGGTGGGCCGCCTGGGAGAGCGCGAGCAGCGCCCGCAGGAATCCCTGGTTGGGCACGTGGTTCGCGGGAACGGGCCCCTGCCCGCGCCAGCCTGCCCGGCGCAGCGCGTCCAGGCCGCGGTGGTAGCCGGTCCGGGCGTAGGCGTAGGCCTCGACATTGCCGGCCGCGGTGCCCGCGGTGAGCGCACGTTCGGCGAGGACCGCCCACACGAGGGATGACGCGGGGGCCGACGCCGCGACCTCCACGGGGTCGTCGCCGCTGGTCAGGCGCTCCCGCGCGGCGGGAGCGTCGTCGGGGAGCAGTGTGGGGGCGGGGCCCTGCAGCAGGTTCTCGTGGGAGCTCATGTCCAGATCCTCACACCTCGGGCGCGGATGGACGAACAGGGACGCACCGGATTACCCTCGGCGGTCGCGGAAGCGGTGAATTTTGCCTTTCATCCGGTGCGATCGAGCAACAGTCGTTACGCTCGGAACATGATCGAGATCGCGACGTCTCCCACGACGACGACGCTCGTGATCGCCGGCGACCTCGACCTCGCCGAACGAGACCAGTTCCCGGAGATCGCGGCACGCGTCGTCGGCCTGCGCCGGCAGCTGCTCGTCATCGACATGTGCCGGGTCACGTTCATGGACTCCACCGGCGCGGCGTTCCTCATCTCGCTGGCCGACGCCGGCCGCAAGCGGGGCGGGGCGACCGTCATCCGCGGCGCGGACGAGCGGGACCTCTTCGTGCTCGAGGTGTGCGGGGCGATGGAGCTCTTCCGCGTCGACGACGAGCACTCGTGCGAGCCCTCCGCGCCCGACTCGGGCTTCGCGGTGATGACCTCGCGGGAGGACGACGGATCACCGTTATCCCGCCGCGACGTGTCCTCGGCGTAAAACGTTATCCAACCTGTGGCGAAGTAGAACTCTGGCGAGATAGAACTGCAGCGAAGTAGAACCACAGCCGCTGCTCAGCGCGCTGCGGTTCTATCTCGCCAGAGTTCTATCTCGCCAGAGTTCTATCTCGCCAGAGTTCTATCTCGCCAGAGTTCTATCTCGCCAGAGTTCTACTTCGCCACGGTTCTACTTGGGCGGGGTGGGCTGGCGGCGGAGCTTGGCCCAGACCAGCTTGCCGGAGCCCGACGGACGCCAGCCCCACTCGGCCAGCCGGTCCACGATCTGCATGCCGAACCCACCCAGGCGGTTGGGGTGCCCGTCGGTCGCCACCGGCGGCGCCGGGTTGTTGTCCTCCACCTCGATGCGCAGGCCGTCACCGGTGTCGTACAGGCGCAGCGCGATGTGGCCCCAGCCGTGCAGCACGCCGTTCGCCACCAGCTCCGACACCACGAGCTCGGCCTGTGCCGACTCCTCGATCCCCCACGCCTGGCAGGTGCGCAGCACCGCATGCCGGGCCCGGCCGATCGACGAGGGCTCGCTCGGCAGCATCCAGCGCCGCCACCGCGGCGACAGGGCCGTCTCCCCCGCGTCACCGGTCGGATCGGGGATCCGCACCACGACGATGGCGACGTCGTCCTCGGGCGCGTCGGCCAGGCGGGAGAGCAGCTCCTCGCCCACGCCCGCGGCGTCGCGCGCCGTGATGGCAGACGCGGTCTCGAGCAAAGCCTCCAGGCCCAGCCGCAGGGACCGGTCCCGTCGCTCGATGAGGCCGTCCGTGTAGAAGAGCAGCGTGTCGCCGGGCTGGAGGCGGGCCTCGCCGGTGGTCCGCTCCCGCGACCCGAAGCCGACGAGCGCGCCACCGCCCTCGTCCAGCTTGATCACCTGCCCACCGCGCAGCAGGAGGGGCGGCAGGTGCCCCGCACGCGAGTAGCCGACCGTCCAGACGTCCGGCTCCTCCTCGCGCTTCAGCGAGGCGTACACCATGCTTGCCGAGCGCGGTATGCCCATGCCCGCCACGAGCTGGTCGACCCGTTCGAGCACCCGGCTCGGCGTCGACAGCTCGAACGCGTACGAGCGCACCACCGAGCGCAGCTGGCCCATGGTGGCGGCCGCCTCGACGTCGTGCCCCACGACGTCGCCGATCACCAGTCCCACCAGGTCGGGCGAGATCTGCAGCACGTCGTACCAGTCGCCGCCCACCTGCGCGTGCTCCGCGTTCGGGGCGTAGTAGGTCCACACGTCGAGGCCCGCGACGTCGGCCTGCTCGGGGAGCATGGCGCGCTGCAGGGTCTCGGCGAGGCGGTGCTCCCGCGCGTACATGCGGGCGTTGTCGATGGCGCTGCCCGCGCGGCGGGCCACCACCTCCACCACGGTGCGGAGCGTGTCAGGTTCCTCCGCCTCGATGTAGTCGCCCGACTCGACCTCGTCCGGGACGATCACGAGCAGGCCGAGCACATCCCGCCGTCCGGCGACCGGGTGCACCACCACCGAGTCCGGAGCCTTGCCGAGCTCGTCCGCGAGGCGCAGCGTGAGGTCGCGCTGCAGCCACCCGGAGGCAGAGTGCGGCGCGTGCGGGATGTCGAGGTGCAGCGGCACGGGGCCGTCGAGCACGCCGTCGAGCACGTCCTGCACCGAGTCCACGACCTCGAGGATCGGCATGGGTCCCGTGGTCACGGAGTCGCCGAGAGCGTCGGTCTGCGGCCGACGGCGCAGCGACTTGTCCGCGATGTTGTCGCCCTCGATGTACCGGGCGTGGCGCCGGCCGCGGCCGCTCGGAGGTGCCGCGACGTCGATGCCCGCTGCGTATCTGAGGCCGTCGTCGTTCACGAAGAAGCCGGCCCAGCGCACCATCGACTGCAGCAGCTCGGCGATGTCGCGCAGGGCGTACGGGTACTCGAGGTCGGTCAGGATCTCGGTGGTCTGCGCGATGAGGTCGAGGTCCTCGCGCTGCTGCCGCTCGACCTCCAGGCTCGCGAGCTGGTTGGCGTGCCGCTCCATGTGCTCGGACACGTCCACGCTGAAGCCGACCCAGTGGGTGATGCGGCCGTTGTGGCCCGCGCGAGCCGGGGTGAGCGTGAGCTGGGCCCAGCCGTGCTCACCGCCCCGCACGTGGGAGCGCACCGTGGCGTGCACCTCCTGGCCCGCGTTCACGAGCTCGGTCATGCGCTCGAGGTCCTGGGGCTCCACGAGCATCTCGCCGAGCCGCCTGATCGTGTACCCCGCGAAGTCGCTGAACCGCACGCCCGCGTACCGTTCGAACGCGCTGTTGGCCCACAGCATCGGCATGCCGTCCTCGGTGGGACCCGTGAGGAACACCGGGAGGCCCACGTTCACGGCGGCGCGCAGGATCACGTCACCGACCGACGGCGGCATGGTGCGCGGGATGCCGGTCCCGGCGGCGGGTCGGCGCGGCTCGTTGCCCGGGCCGCGGTGCGTGGCGCGCGGCGGGACGGCCGGGGGTACCCCGGCAGCGGTCGGTGCCGGCGGCCGGCCGGGGACGCGCGCGCTCTCGTGCCCCGCCGCGCCGGCCGTCCCGTCCTGGGTGGGACCCAGGCCGAAGACGGACAGGCCGGGGTGTCGCGGCAGTGGAGAGGACGGTGTCAGACCGGATGAATCGGTCAAAATGCCCTCCCAACGGTTTCTCTTGCTCGAGATGCTGTTCCAGCAGGACATTCAACCGTAGATTGGGACGGTCCGAGATCTGAACCTCAACCTCTATCATCGGACCGACACACGCTACGACCACTGCTCCCGGAAGGAGAACCGTGCAGGACGGAACTTACGACCCCCCGCGCGGTCCGCAGGGCGGGAGCCCCCAGGACCCCGGCCATCGGAACCCCGAGATCGGCGATCCCGCGAGCATCCACGTCATCGTGGGTCGCTCACGTGCCCGGATCGTGCTCTCCGGTGAGATCGACGCCGATATCGGCGGCGATCTGCACGAGGCCACGGCAGCAGCCGAGGAATCACGTCTCCCCGTCGAGATCGACGCACATCACGTGACCTTCATGGACTCGTCCGGCGTGGCATTTCTCGCACGCCTGGCAAGCCGTAGCCCGCACCGGGTACGCGTGCTGCGCGCGCCGCCCACCGTGCGGTTCCTGCTCGAGGTGACCCGTATCGGCGACCTGCTCGACATCGTGGACGAGGACCCGGGCTTCGAACTCGACGACGAGGGCCCCGCGGGTCCGCCGTCGGACACCACGCAGGCCCCCGCAGGCGTGGGCGGCCCGCCCGCCTCGTGATGCCGAAGTAGAACTGTGGCGAGATAGAACTGGGGCGGAGGTGCTCACCAGCACCTCCGCCCCAGTTCTATCTCGCCACAGTTCTACTTCGGCATGGCTGGGTCAGATCTTCGTACCGGCCGAACGCAGCTGCTGGCAGGCCTCGACGATGCGGGCGGCCATGCCGGCCTCCGCCGCCTTGCCCCAGGCACGCGGGTCGTAGGCCTTCTTGTTGCCGACCTCGCCGTCGATCTTCAGCACGCCGTCGTAGTTCTTGAACATGTGCTCGACCACGGGACGCGTGAACGCGTACTGCGTGTCGGTGTCGATGTTCATCTTGATGACGCCGTTGTCGACGGCCGCGGAGATCTCCTCCGCCGTCGAGCCCGACCCGCCGTGGAAGACGAGGTCGAACGGGTTCTCCTTGCCGATCTCCGCGCCGACGGCCTTCTGGATGTCGAGCAGGATCTCCGGGCGGAGCTTGACGGCACCCGGCTTGTACACGCCGTGCACGTTGCCGAAGGTGAGGGCCGTCAGGTAGCGGCCCTTCTCGCCGGAACCGAGCGCCCGGACCGTGGCCAGGCCGTCCTCGGGCGTCGTGTACAGCTTGTCGTTGATCTCGGCGGTGTGGCCGTCCTCCTCGCCACCGACCACGCCGATCTCGATCTCGAGGATCGTGCGCGCCGCCTGCGACAGCTCGAGCAGCTCGGCCGCGATCACGAGGTTCTCGTCGATCGGCACCGTGGAGCCGTCGAACATGTGCGACTGGAACGTCGGCAGGCCGCCGTTCTTGACCTGCTCGGCCTCGATCGCGAGCAGCGGCTTGACCCAGGAGTCGAGCTTGTCGGCCGTGCAGTGGTCCGTGTGGATGGCGATGTTGACGCCGTAGCCCTTGGCGACCTCGGTCGCGTAGGCGGCGAGCGCCAGCGAGCCGGAGACCCGGTCCTTCACCGTGGAGCCCGACGCGTACTCGCCGCCGCCCACGGAGACCTGGATGATGCCGTCGGACTCCGCCTCGGCAAAGCCCTGGAGTGCGGCAGTGATGGTCTGCGACGAGGTGATGTTGACGGCGGGGTAGGCGAACTTGCCGGCCTTGGCCCGGTCGATCATCTCGGCATAGATCTCAGGGGTTGCGATGGGCATCTGCAAAACTCCAAATGAACTGGTGAGGTGGGCGGTCGCACCGTGTGTCCAGGGCCGCCCGGGGATGCACCTTCGATCTTGCCACGATCCACCGGCAGCTGTGTGCGGTCGTTCGACAGTCGAACGGCCGCAACACTGTGCTTTTCGTGGGCCGGGCGGGCCCTCGGGGGCCAGGACGGCCGCCCGCACGGCCCTGCGTCAGGGCAGCGGGAGCTGCTTGCCGTCGAGCAGCATCTTCCCGGCACGGACCTTGGACTCCACGAAATCGGTGCCCCACAGGGCACTCAGCGCCCTGGCCTCCTCGTGCGAGTAACCCGCGTCGATGAACGCGTCCGTGGCCGCCTGCTCCTCCTCCTCCTGCAGCTCGGGCGTGGTGTGCCCGCCGGGCTCGAACGGGAGCCGCTCGCCGTCCAGGAGCTTCTGGCCGGCACGAGCCTTCGCCTCGGTGTGGTCGAGCGACCACAGCTCTTGCAGCGCCTCCTGGTCCTCGGCGCTGTACCCCGCGCCCCAGAACGCCTCGTACTGCTCACGTGTGTACCCGTCGGGCATCGAGGACCAGTCGATGCCCACCGCCTGCACGACACCGTCGACCACCGCGGCGAACTCCGTGTAGGGGTTGGCCGCGGCAGCGGCCGCCGCACCGGCCACGCCGAGGGCCGACACGACCACGCCGGTGACCGCCACGGTGCCCGCGCGCCGGACGAGCGGGGCCACGACGCCGCTCCGGCCGGCCGCCGTCGCGGTGACGCGCGCTGCGATCAGGTGGGCGGTGGCAGCGGTGTACGCGGCGTCAGGCTCGCGTGACCGCAGGGCGTCCGCGACGGCCTCGGCGAGCCGGTCGTGCTCGACGTCGCCCTCAGGACGGGGCCCGGGTTCCGGCGCACCGGTGGGACGGTGGGATGTCATCGCGTCTCCAAGGTTGTCGGGTCGGTGCGCCGGAGAGTCGCCAGGGCGCGCGAGGCGTGGGAGCGGACGGTGACCGCCGAGGTGCCGAGCACGGCAGCGATCTCGACGTCCGGCAGCCCTTCGTAGTACCGCAGGACGAGCACCGCACGCTGACGCGCCGGGAGCAGGGCGAGACGGCGCCACATGGCGTCGTGCTCGGCGTGGCTCTCCGCGGGGTCGCCCGCGGTCCCGGCATGCCTGACCAGCGTGTCGTCGGCGGTGGGTCGGATCGTGCGAACGTGCCAGCGACGACGCCAGGACAGGTGCTCGTTGGTGACCATGCGCCGGAGGTACAGGTCGGGCCGCTCCGTCTGCGCGATCCGCTGCCACCGCTGATGAGCGCGCAGCAGCACGTCCTGGACCAGGTCGGCGGCGGTGTGCTGGTCGCCGACGAGCACCGTCGCGTACCGGAGCAGTCCCGGGAGGTGCGTCCGCACCAGCTCGTCCAGCGTACGGGCCGGGCCGGCGTCGCCGACGTCGCGGGCGGGCGCGGGCGCACGCCCGGGCACGGGCGCCGTCACGAGCCAGCGCGTGGGCGCGCTGTCCGGCCCGCCGGCCGGTAACTGGACGGTCATCAGCGGGTGCCTGTCGACGCCAGGGCCAGCAGCGCCCCCTCCGGGTCGTGCGCCGCGCCGTCGTCCGGCCGCGGGACCGGGCTGTCGTCGAGACACCGCAGCAGCAGTCCCTCGACGAGCGCGGCCCGTCGGAGGATGTCCGACGCCTCGAGGGCGCCCGGCAGAACACGCACCTCGACGGTGTCGCGCACCGGACGGGCGGCGACCAGCTGCGTGAGGTTCACGTCGGCGTACTTGGTCAGACCGATCCCGCGGGCGGCTGCGGCCAGCTCGCCCCACGTCTGGTCCTCCCGGTCCACGAGCCGGACCAGCTCGGCAGGCAGGGGCGCCAGGCGCCGGCACGCGCCGTTCGTGCCCAGCGCCTCCCACAGCGGTCCACGCCAGTGCCCGAACAGCCGGACCAGGTTGGCGAACGCGGCGGGCCGCCGGAAGGGTGCACCGTCCAGGTGCAGGTGGACCGCGGCCTCGACGGGCACGGTGAAGCCGAGGTCCCGTGCGGGGGTGAGCAGCGCGTCGAGCATCCGGCCGTGGTCCTCGGCGATCGGTGGGGTGATCACCTCACACGGCCGCTCTCGCCCCACGGGCAGTGGCATCGCGACGGCGATCGTCGCACCCGCCGCGTCGTTCACCCGTGCCGCGCCGCCCACGACGTCGACCCCGGTACCGAAGAGCTCGGCGACAGGGAGCAGGACGTCGGGCAGCGCCGCGTCCGGGTCGGCGTGCCGCTCGATCAGCCGCAGCAGGCGGGGTTCGTCGCACAGCACCCGGTACCAGTCACGATGACCGCGAGGGCCGGTTGTGCCGGCCAGGTCGGCCGCGATCGTGATGTCGTCCACGAGCCGCGCCACCGGTGCTCCGGCACCGTCCACCACGTCGAACGCGGGGGACAGGTGCCGGAACACGCCGACGCCCGGCACCGCCGACGGCTCGCTGTCGGTATGGAAGGACCGGCGCACCCCGCCCCCGGCTCCGGCAGCAAGTGCGTCCGCCAGCACCTGCCGGTCGGAGCCGGCGGGCGCGAGGAGCTCGATCTCGAAACCGGTGCGCAGCGTGAGGGTGTCGATGGTCGCCTCCTGGCGAGTCGTCAGCGGTGCCGGGCCCATGCGTCAGCTACCGGCAGAGGCGGACGCCGTACCGGAGCCCAGGGGCAGCTCCTCGCCGTCGAGCAGCATCTGGCCGGCACGCGCCTTGGTCTCCACGTTCTCGGTGTCCCACAGGTCGTTCAGGGCCTTGATGTCCTGCTCCGTGTAGCCGGCCTCGAAGAACGCGGCGATCGCGGCCTTCTGGTCCTCGGACGGCTCGGGCGTGGTGTGCGTACCGGGGGCGAAGGGGAGCTGCTCGCCGTCCAGGATCATCTGACCGGCGCGGGACTTGGTCTCGGTGTGGTCGAGCGACCACAGCTCTTCCAGCGCCTCCTGGTCCTCGGCGCTGTACCCGGCGCCCCAGAACGCCTCGTACTGCGCCCGCGTGTAGCCCTCGGGCATGTCGGACCAGTCGACCCCGGCGGCGTGCACCGTGGTGCCGACCGCCTGACCGAAGGCCGAGGCCGGGTTGGCGGCGGCGGCGAGGCCGGCGCCGCCGACGCACAGGGTGGTGGCCGCGACGCCGATCGCGGTGAGGCGGAAGGCCGCGGAGCGGCGCGTGCGGGGAGTGCTGGTCACGTTGGACCTCCAGGTGCGTGGTGGGTGCTTGCACACCTAAGACGCCTCTCACCGGCCAGATGTGGAGTCCCCGCCGCCGGACGTTTGCGCACCCGCCCCCGACGCCTGCTGGACGACCCACGCGTGCATGGCGATCGCCGCCGCCGCACCGGCGTTGATCGACCGGGTCGAGCCGTACTGCGTGATGTGCAGCACGACATCGCACGCCGCCTGCGCCTCCGCCGACAGGCCGCTGGACTCCTGGCCGAACAGCAGCACGCAGTCCCTGGGCAGCGTGTAGCCCTCGATGGGTACGGACCCGGGCACGTTGTCGATCCCGATGATCGGGAGCCGTCCCGACGGTCCCGCCGTCGCGGCCCAGCCGGCCAGGGCCTCGGCGTCCGGGTGGTGCGTCACGTGCAGGTACCGGTCGGTGACCATCGCACCGCGGCGGTTCCAGCGGCGTCGGCCCACGATGTGCACGCCGGCCGCGTTGAACGCGTTGGCCGTCCGCACCACGGAGCCGATGTTGAGGTCGTGCGCCCAGTTCTCGATGGCCACGTGGAACGGGCTCCGGCGCGTGTCCAGGTCCGCGACGATGGCCTCGACCGACCAGTAGCGATAGTGGTCGGCGACGTTGCGGCGGTCGCCCTCGGCGAGGAGCTCGGGGTCGTAGCGCGGGTCGTCGGGCAGCGGTCCTGCCCAGGGGCCGACGCCGACCTGGGGCTCGGTCGGGCTGGTCATGCCCGTCATTGTGCCCCGGCGGCCCGCCCCGCCGTGCCAGTAGGCTGAAGCCCATGACCGAGCGGACCACCGAAGCCTGGCTCACGGACATGGACGGCGTGCTGGTGCACGAGGGCACGGCCCTCCCCGGTGGCCCCGAGTTCATCAAGGCACTGCGCGACAAGGACCTGCCGTTCCTCGTGCTGACGAACAACTCGATCTTCACGCAGCGGGACCTGCGCGCCCGCCTCGCGTACAGCGGCATCGAGGTGCCGGAGCAGAACATCTGGACGTCCGCCCTGGCCACGGCGCAGTTCGTCGCCGACCAGATCCCGAACGGCAGCGCGTACGCCATCGGCGAGGCCGGCCTGACGACGGCGCTGCACCAGGCGGGCTACACGCTCACCGAGTCCGACCCGGACTACGTGGTGCTGGGCGAGACGCGCACCTACTCGTTCGAGGCGATCACCAAGGCCATCCGCCTGATCGTCGGGGGCTCCCGGTTCATCTGCACCAACCCCGACGTGACCGGGCCGTCGCAGGAGGGCCTGCTGCCCGCCGCGGGCTCGGTGGCGGCCATGATCACCGCGGCGACGGGCCGTCAGCCCTACTACGTGGGCAAACCCAACCCGGTGCTGTTCCGGTCGGCGCTCAACCTGATCGGCGCGCACTCGGAGTCAACGGCCATGGTGGGCGACCGCATGGACACGGACATCCTGGGCGGCATGGAGGCCGGCCTGGAGACGTTCCTGGTGCTCACCGGTTCGACGTCGGCCGCCGAGGTCGAGAAGTACCCGTTCCGCCCCAGCCACGTGGTGAACTCGATCGAGGACATCGTCGACCGGGTCTGAACCGCTCCCACCCTGTCAGCCCACCCCATGAGCCTGCTCTGTCAGGTCAGGCCGGGGATGCCGTACCCGTCGATGGTGCCGCCCGACTCGAACTGCGGGCCGCCCTTCTCCATGGGCAGCACGATCCGGGCGACCTCCGCGACGCGCTTGGCCCGTTCGGTCAGCGTGGTCACGTCGGTGCGGCCGGGCCGCCACAGCAGGATCGACGGGCCCTCGATGCGGAGCCGGGAGCCGTGGAAGTCGGGCAGCATGACGATGTTCGCGAGCCGGGCGTCCAGGGCGCGGCGGGCGAAGTACTCGTCGGAGGCACGCACCAGCCACTGACCGTCGAACGCGGGGTTGTCGATCTGGACGTCCTGGGCGCCGAAGAGCTTCTGCCACTTCTCGCGGATGCCCTCGGGAGACAGGTCCACCACAGGTTCGCCCGGCAGCGCGTCGAGGGCCACCACGTGTGCCGTGCGGCGCAGTCCCATGCGCCGCGCCTCGCCGTCCGGCGAACCCGACCGCCACGTGTAGGTGAACGAGACGATGTCGTGGCCGTCGACGTGCCCCCGCAGCACGTCCCGGGCCTCACGGTCCAGGCCGATGCCGAACGGCTTGCCGCTCCACCGCTGGGCGAGCACCGGATCGGTGCCCACGTACTCCCAGCCGTTCGCCTCCGCCCATTGGGTGACGTCCTGCGAGCGGCCGCGCTTCATCACCCGCGCCGCGGCAACGGTGAACACCACCAGCCCGATGACGAGCAGGACTAAAGCGACAAGTGTCCCCATGAACCTAAAGATACCGTAGGGCTAGGCAAAAGTCTTCACAGCAAGTGATATCGAGAAGGCCTTGAGATGGTATGGGGTGCGTCGCTCAGGCCAGGCCCAGGTCCGCCAGGCCGTAGAGGGAGTGGTACGGCACGCCGAGCGCCTCGATCTTCTCGTCCGCCCCGGTCGCCCGGTCGACGATCGTGGCCACGCCCAGCACCTCCGCACCGGCGGCCCGGGCCGCCTCGATCGCCGCGATCGGGGAGCCGCCCGTGGTGGTGGTGTCCTCCACCACCACCACCTTGCGGCCCGCGATGTCCGGCCCCTCGATCTGGCGCTGCATGCCGTGCGCCTTCGCCGCCTTACGGACCACGAACGCGTCCAGGTCCTGCCCGCGCGATGCCGCCGCGTGCAGCAGCGCGCCCGCGATGGGGTCGGCGCCGAGCGTGAGCCCGCCGACGGCGTCGATCTCGGCGGTGCCCAGCCCGACCTCCTCGAGGTGGTCCAGGAGCACGTGGCCCACGAGCGGCGCGGCCCGGTGGTGCAGCGTGATGCGGCGCAGGTCGACGTAGTAGTCGGCCTCCTTGCCGGACGACAGGGTCACCCTGCCGTGCACCACGGCGAGCTCCTTGATGAGCTCTGCCAGCTGTTCGCGCGGGGTCGGGGAGAAGTCAGCGTTCACGGTGCAAGGGTACGTCGGCCGCCCACCGCTCAGCGGTACTTGCCGACCGCGCGGACCGCCCAGCGCGGCGCCGCCCGCAGCACGGCGGACGCGATCTTGTACCGCACCGACGGCGTGGACAGGACGACGCCGCGGCGCGCGTCCGCCAGGGCCGTCCGCACCACGTACGCGGCGTCGAGCCAGCCCCACTCGGGCACGATCGCCGACTCGGGGATACCGGCCCGGGCGTGGAACTCGGTGTGCGTGAAGCCGGGCGACAGCAGCGTGGCGGTCACACCCGTGCCCTTGAGCTCGACCGCGAGCGACTCGGTGAAGACACGCACGTATGCCTTCGCCGCGGCGTACGTTCCCCCCGCGGTGAGGGCCGCCACGGAGCCGACGTTGACGACGGCCCCCCGCTTCCGCTGGACCATCTGCCCGACGGCGGCGTGGGTGAGCTCGACCACCGCCCGCACCATGACGTCGATCCCGCGGCGCTCGGTCGTGACCCGGCCCTTCAGAAAGCTCGCGTTCGTGGCGAAGCCCGCGTTGTTGACGAGCAGCACCACGGGGTCCGGGCCGTCCTCCCCCGGGCTGCCGCCGGCCACGGCCAGGCGCTGCGCGACCCGCGCGACGTCGTCGGGCAGCGACAGGTCTGCCGGGAGCACCTCGACCGCCACGCCGTGCGCGGTGCGGAGCTCCTCGGCGACCTGGTCCAGCCGGACCTGGTCGCGGGCCACCAGCACCAGGTCGTACCCGTCCGCGGCGAGCTGTCGCGCGAACTCGAGACCCAGGCCGGCGGACCCGCCGGTGATCAGTGCTGTGCTCATACGGTGAGCCTAGGCCGCCGCACGCTCCCTCCGCCTGAGCCAGACTCCGAGCGCCAGCAGCACCACGATCGCCACGTACGCCGTCGCCGCGAACGGGCTGGTGACCAGGTAGCTGAGGTCGCCCTGGCTGATCGCGAGGGAGCGGCGCAGCCGGTCCTCCGCCATGGGTCCCAGGATCATCCCCACCACCAGGGGCGCGACCGGGTAGCCGTAGCGCCGCATGAAGAACCCGGCCAGCCCGACGAGCACCAGGAGCAGCACGTCGACGGGTGAGAAGTTCAGCGCGTACGAGCCGAGGGCGCCGAACAGCAGGATGCCCGCGTAGAGGTAGTGCCGCGGGATGCGCAGCACCCGCACCCACATGCCCACGAGCGGCAGGTTCAGCACCACCAGCATGATGTTGCCGATGTAGAGGCTCGCGATCAGTGCCCAGACCAGCGCGGACTCGCTCTGCAGCAGCAGCGGGCCCGGCTGGATGCCGTACGACTGGAACGCGACGATGATGATCGCCGCCGTCGCCGTCGTGGGCAGGCCCAGGGTGAGCAGCGGAACCAGCACGCCGGACGCCGCCGCGTTGTTCGCGGCCTCGGGCCCGGCCACGCCCTCGATGGCGCCCTTGCCGAACTCCTTGCGCCGCTCCGTGCCGGCGAGCCGCTTCTCGGAGGCGTAGGAGAGGAACGTCGCGACGTCGGCGCCGCCGGCCGGGATGGTGCCCACCGGGAACCCGATGGCCGCGCCGCGCAGCCACGGCTTCCAGGAACGCCGCCAGTCGTCGCGCTTCATCCACGTGCGCCAGCCCTTCTCGACCGGGATGACGCGGACCGGCCCGTGCCGCATCCGGGAGCCCACGTACAGGGCCTCCCCCACGGCGAACAGGCCCACGGCGACCACGACGACGTCGATCCCGTCCGCGAGGTTGGGCACGCCGAACGTGAACCGCTGCTGACCGGTCAGGGTGTCCGTGCCGACCAGGCCGAGGAACAGGCCCAGGGACAGGGCGGCGAGGCCCCGCGGGACCGACGAGCCGAGCAGGGCACCCACGGTGATGAACGCGACCACCATGAGGGCGAAGTAGTCGGGCTCGCCGAGCTGCACGGCCCAGCGGGCGATCACCGGCGCGAGGAACGTGAGGGCGACCGTGGCGAGCGAGCCCGCCACGAACGACCCGATGGCCGCGGTGGCGAGCGCCGCCGCGCCGCGTCCGGCGCGGGCCATCTTGTTCCCCTCGATCGCCGTCACGATCGAGGCCGACTCGCCCGGGGTGTTGAGCAGGATCGACGTGGTCGATCCGCCGTACATGCCGCCGTAGTAGATCCCGGCGAAGACGATGATCGCCGCCGTCGGCTCCAGGGAGTACGTCAGCGGGAGGAGCAGCGCGATGGTCATGGCCGGGCCGATACCCGGCAGCACGCCCACGGCCGTGCCGACGAACACGCCGAAGAGCGCCCACAGCAGGTACGTGGGGTGCAGCACGGTGGCGAACCCGTCGAGCAGTGCGGTGAAGTTATCCACGGAGGAACGGCACCCCTTCCAGGAGCGGGCCGGCCGGGAGCGACAGCCCCAGCAGCCCGCCGAAGATCACTTGGACGACCAGGCCCAGCACGAGCCCGACCAGGGCGGCACGCCACCACGGGCGTGCGCCGAGCACCACCGCGGAGCCGCCGAACAGGATCGCGGCGGCGAACGGCCACCCGACGACGTTGATCGCGAACACGTGGACCACCAGCGTGACCACGAGCAGCACCACCGTCAGCCAGTCGGTCCGCACGGTCGGGTCGACGTCCTCACCGCCCTCCTCCTCGCCGGCCCGGCCGGTCAGCACCAGGACCACGAGCGCGAGCCCCGCCACGACGAGCATGGCGCCCACCAGGTAGGGGAAGGCACGCGGGCCGAGCGTGTTGGCCGACCCCGGCACGGTGATGCCGCCCGCGGCCACGAGCACGTACCCGCCGAGAGCCGCGGTGGCGGCGGCCAGCACGAGCTCGCCCCACCGACGACGCGGCGGTCCGGCGGCCGTCGGACCCGGGCCGTCCGACGGCGGAGGGCCGCCCTCCGCCGTCGGCCCGCCCGGCGCGATGGGCGCCTCGGGCGCCGCGTCGTCGGCCCTCACCGGACGAGACCGATGTCCTTGAGCACCGCCACGGACTCCGCGATGTTGCCCTCGAGGTACGTGTCGAACTCCTCCCCGGCGAGGAAGGCGTCGTCCCAGCCCTTCTCCTCGAGCGTGGCCTGCCACGCGTCGGAGCCGGCGAGGTCGGTGACGGCGGTGGTCAGCGTCTCGCGCTGCTCGTCGTCGATCGAGCCGGGCGCGACCACGCCGCGCCAGTTGGTCAGCACCACGTCGTACCCCGCCTCGGTCAGGGTGGGCGTGTCCGGCAGGGCGTCCACCCGCTCCTCGCCCGAGACCGCGAGGGCCCGCAGCTCGCCCGCCTGGACCTGCTCCACGTACTCGCTGACACCCGAGATGCCCGCGTTGACGTTGTTGCCGAGCAGCGCCGCGAGGGACTCGCCGCCGCCGGAGTAGGCGATGTAGTTGAGGTGGCTGCCGATCTGGGACGCCGGCATGCCCGCGGCCTTGAGCAGCATGCCCGCGAGGATGTGGTCGGTGCCGCCCGCGGAGCCGCCCGTGATGGAGACGGCCTTGCCGTTCTCGTCGATGTCGGCGACCAGGTCGTCGATGGTCTGGTACGGCGACTCCGCCGGGACCACGACGACCTCCTGCTCCTCGGTGAGGCGGGCGATCGGCGTGGTGTCCTCGATGCGGGCCTGCGACTCGTTGGTCTCGACGGCGCCCACCATGACGAGGCCCATCACCAGCAGGGTGTTCGGGTCGGACGCGTTGGCGATGTTCGCCAGGCCCACCGTCCCGCCGGCGCCGTCCACGTTGGTCACCGTGGCGGTGCCGACCAGGCCCTCCTCCTGCAGGTCGGCCTGCATGGCGCGGCCCGTCTGGTCCCAGCCGCCGCCCGGTCCGGCCGGCACGACGATGCTGAGCTCGTCGATGGCCGCGTCGCCGCCACCCCCGCCGGACTCCAGGCTGGAACAGCCCGCGAGGGCCAGGGCCAGGACGATCCCGACGGGAGCGAACCCGGTTCGGATGATGCGCATGTCTCCTCCTTGAGCGGATGCGTGCGACCGGTACCGGCTACGTCGCCGGACCTCGGTCCACATCGGCGTGAGCGTAGGGAGCACCGTCCGCCGGGGCAGGGTTCTGGTCGCAACGAACGTTGTGGTCGTTTTGGACGCGGCGCACCGGCTACCGCACAGCGCGACACCCGGTGCACACTGGCGTCCGTGAGAAGAGCGATGACGCTCCGTGCGCAGCTCCTGGTGCTGCAGGTCGTGATCGTGCTCGTGCTCGTCTGCACCACGGGCCTCGTGGCCTTCACGCTGCAGGAGCGCCAGCTCCGCGAGGCATACGTGGACCGGATGACCGGGGTGGCGCAGTCGGTCGCGCGCCTGCCCACCATCCACGACGCGTTCGACGACGCCAACCCCTCCGCCACGATCCAGCCCATCGCGGAGGTCATCCGCGAGGCGTCGGAGGTGACCTACGTGGTGGTCACCGACGAGCACGGGATCCGCTACTCCCACCCCGACCCGGAGCAGATCGGGCGGCAGGTCTCGACCGACCCGTCGGTGCCGCTGTCCGGGCAGATCTGGACGGGTACGCAGACCGGAACGCTCGGCACCTCCTGGCGGGTCAAGGTGCCGGTCTACGGCAACGCGGCTGACGACGCCTCGCCCGCCCCCGTGATCGGCACCGCGAGCGTGGGGATCCTCGAGTCGGAGCTGCGGGCCGATCTCACCGACGACCTCGGCTGGTTGCTCGGCGCGCTCGCGGGAGCCGCCGTGGTGGGGGTGCTCTGCGCGGCCTGGGTGACCCACCTGGTGCGCCGCCGCATCTACCTGCTCGAACCCGACGACATCGCCGGCCTGCTGGAGACCCGGGGCCTCGCCGACGCGCTGCGCTCCCAGTCCCACGAGTTCGCCAACACGGTGCACGTGATCTCGGGGCTGCTGGAGCTGGGCCGTACGGAGGAGGCCGTCGCCTTCATCGAGCGGTCCGGCTACGGCGGGCTGCTCACGTCGTCGGCCGTGGCGCCCGGCGTGCGGTCCCCCGAGCTGGCGGCCCTGCTGCTGGTCAAGGCGATCACGGCCCGCGAGCGTGGCGTGACGCTCGACGTCGCCGAGGAGTCCGTGCTCGACGCGCCGGCCACGCCGGACGCCTCCGAGCTGCACACGGACGCTCTCGTGGTGCTCGGCAACCTGATCGACAACGCCGTGGACGCGACGGCTCCGGACGGGCGGGTGCGGGTGCTGCTGCTCACCGACGGACCGCACCTGCGCCTCCAGGTGGACGACGACGGCCCGGGCGTGCCCGCGGGCCTGCAGCACCAGGTGTTCAAGGCAGGGTTCTCGACCAAGGTGTCCGGCGACCGGGAGCACAGCCGGGGCATCGGTCTGGCGCTGGTGCGGCGCGTCGTGGACCGGCGGGCCGGTGAGGTGGTCATCGGCACGGCGGACCTCGGCGGGGCGCGGGTGACCGTGGAGCTCCCGGTGCCGGCGTCGGCGTCGGCCGGGGGCGTGGCCGGCCACGTGACCGTCGCCGGGGAGGTGCTGACGTGACGAAGCAGGCACGGACGCTCGTCGTGGAGGACGACCCGGCGGTCGCCGTCGTCCACCGTGGGTTCGTGGAGAGCCACCCGCGGTTCGCCGTGGTGGGCGAGGCCCGCACCGGCGCCGATGCGCTGCGCCTCGCCTCCGCGCTGCGGCCCGACCTGGTGCTGCTCGACCTGCACCTGCCCGACATCGGCGGGCTCGACGTGCTGCGGCGGCTGCGCCTGCTGCCCGGCCCGCCCGTCGACGTCGTCGCCACCACCGCGGCCCGCGAGCTCGACAGCGTGCGGCAGGCCATGGCCGGCGGTGTGCTCGCCTACCTGGTCAAGCCGTTCACCTCCGCCGCGCTGCGCGAGCGGCTCGACGACGTCTGGCAGCGGCGCGAGCACCTGCGCCGCGCCCAGGACACGCTCGACCAGGACGAGGTGGACCGGCTGCTCGCGGGGCCGCCGTCCGACAGGCCGCTGCCGCCCAAGGGACTCTCCGGGCGCAGCCGGACCCTGGTGCAGGAAGCCCTCGGGCGGCTGGGTGCCGCGGGCGAGGACGCGTCGGCGGCGGAGGTGGCCGAGGCCGTGGGGATGTCGCGGGTCAGCGCCCGCCGGTACCTGGAGCACCTGGTCGCCGAGGGCCTGGCGCAGGTCGCGCCGCGGTACGGGGCGACGGGCCGTCCGGAGAACCGCTACCGCCCGCTCTGACGGCGCGGGGGATGGTTGCGTGGCTCAGAGCGGGGCGGTCAGCGGGTCGGGAGCCGGCTGGACCGGTCCGTCCGCGGTCTCGTACGCGAAACCCTCGCGCACCCAGTACTCGAAGCCGCCGATCATCTCCTTGACCTCGTACCCGAGCCTCGCGAGCTCGAGCGCGGCCTTGGTCGCGGCGTTGCATCCCGGGCCCCAGCAGTAGGTCACGACCGGCCGGCCCGGGTCGATGGTCCGCTCGGCGCGCAGGCGCACCTTGCCGCTCGGCAGATGCACGGCACCCGGCACGTGGCCCTGGTCCCAGGCCTCCTGAGACCGGACGTCGACGAGCGTGAAGGGCGCCTCCGCCGGGTCGACGCCGACGAGTGCCGCGTGGACGTCGGCAACATCGGTCTCGAAGGCGAGGCGCGCGGCGAAGTGCGCGACGGCGGCGGAGGTGTCCGGGGAGGTCGTCATGGCCCGAGTGTGGGGACGGCGGGGCGCCGGCGGCAAGAGGCCGACGCCCCACCGTTCCTGAAGTGTGCGTAAGGCGCGCTACGCGACGCGGGTGGTCCGACGCCCGGCTCCGCGACCGGTCAGTCCGTCACGGCCTCGCGCAGGAACCGCACGACACGGCCCGCCCGGAACATCAGGGCGTAGCCGATCGCGATCACGTGGCCCACCACCCGCATCGTCTCGTTCACCGCGCCCTCGAGCAGCGTGTCCTCGTCGTCCACCACGCCGTCGCGGGCCGAGCGCAGGCTGAGGATCCTGGCCCGGTCCTCGGGGCCCAGCTTCTCGAGCAGTTCCGGCACCGTGGTCATCGACTGGGCGAACGCCACGTTGCGGAGGAGGACGGGCTTGATGATGTCCTCGGGCTCCAGGAACTTCCCGGCGATGATCACCACGCCGATGATCGAGCGTCGTCGGGCGTACGCCGCCAGCACCGCGCCCGCCCCCGCGGAGGCACCCATGAGCGCCACCCGCTCACCACGCTGCTCGCACTGCTCGATCAGGGCGTCGAGCCGGTCCAGCCGGTCCTGGAACGAGGCCTCGGACGACCAGCGCACCCGGAACATCGTGGTGCGCACCCCCAGGGCGCGCCACGTGCGCAGCGCCTCGCGCTGGAGATGCACCAGCGGCGGCAGCCGATCGCCCAGGCCAGGGACGAAGATCACCCGGATGGGGGCTTTGCCGCCGGTCGTCTGCTCGCTCATGTCGCGCCGAGGTTACACGGCCGGGACGGCACCGGACCCGCGGGCCGCACGTCCATGGCCCACGGGTCCGGTGCCGCCCGGCGGGCGGTGGTCAGCGGACGCCGTACGCGCGGATCACCGTCTGCTCGACCGTCGCCCCGGACCGGTCCTTCGCGCCGACCCGGAGGGAGACGTGCTCCGTACCAGCCGGCACGCGGAGATCGGCGGCGTAGACCCCCGCACCCTTGCGGTGCAGGACCGTCTTGCGCCAGGTGGCGCCGTCGTCGGACGACCACCACAGACGCGCCTCGGTGACCTTGGCCCCGTGTCCGCCGTCCTGCCGGCCGATCGTCACCGTGGCGGTGGTCCGCCGCGGAGCCGTGTTGGCCAGGTCAACCCGGCCGACGGCGTAGGACACGTCGAGCACGGGCAGCGTGTCCGGCTCGCTCTCGGAGCCGCCGGGCTCCGCGCGGAACGTCCACACCGTGCGGGTGCCGGTCGACCGGTCCCACCACGGCGCCTCGCGCGCCGCGTCGAGCACCACCCGGTGGTCGGCGCCGCTGTCCGGCAGCTCCACCTGTACCGACGTCCGGCCTCCGTCGACCACGGGGGCGCCGTCCTGCCAGACACGCAGGCGCGTGGTGTCCCCGCCGAACGAGCGGAACCGGTGGCCGGCCCCGTCGCTCCAGGGTTCGAGGTCGAGGCCGAGCGTGCTCCCCGAGACGGTGACCCCGCCGCCGGTCCGGGCGGCCAGCACGGCTCCGCCCACCGTCGCCCGTGCCTTCTCGCGCGGGGCGTAGGCGCGGATCTCGCCCTGGAAGTATCCGGCCTGGGGATCCTCGGCGGAACCCGCGTACACCTCGTGGCCCCATGCGACGCCGTTCGCGCTCACGTACTCCGTGCGTGGGCCCGGGGTCGTCACCGGTCCGGAGACGGCCGAACCCCAGCGGTGCCCGGGCGCAAGACCGACCCGCGCGCTCTCGGCCCGGTGTCCGGGGCCCAGGGCGGCGTACCCGGTCCTGATCGCCGCCGTGGTGCGCGCCGTCGCCCGGAAGTCGAACGTGTCCACCACGTCCTGCGCGTACAGCAGGTCGTACGTGTACGACGGTGCCCTGCTCGCCCCCGCGGGACCCGCCAGGACGAAATGGGTCTGCAGATCGTAGGACCCGACGGAGACGGCCGCAGCGGTCGGCGTCGCAGAGGCCCGCGCGGCGCCGGTGACGAGGATCCCGAAGCCGTAGGGCTCGCCGTCGGACGCGGTCCGGGTGCTGTCCAGCGAGAGCCACCGGACGTCCGCCGGCCGGGTGGTGCTCACGGTCAGCTCGCGTGCCGCCCGGGCGTCGAGGACGACCGCCGTGTCGTCCGCCACCGTGATCTCGGGACGCAGCACGGCGCTCACCTCGGACACCACGTAGTCCTCGTCCACCGTCCACAGGAACCCGGTCACCGAGTAGGTACCCGGCGGCACCCGCAGGTCCAGACCGTCGGCGCCGAGCTCCACGTGCTCGCTGAACACCGTGGGGTCGTCCACGTTCACGACGTGGACGCTCGACGCACCCGTGTGCGTCGCGCCGTCGCTGCCGACGGCGCGGAGGGTCAGGTCCGCGAGGTCCGGCTCCCTGTAGTAGCCGAGCGGGGTCCGGACCTCGCGGCCGTCGGGGTCGGTGGCGGTGACCGCACCCGAGTAGCGCTGCTCGATGTCGCCCACTGTCCGGTCCACCATCACGTCGACCGTCGCGGAGCCCTGCGCCGGGACGGTCAACGCGCCCGCACCGAGCGTGACGGCGCCCGCCGGCAGTGGTTCCCCGTCCTGGTCTGTGGCGGTGACATCGAGCTCGAGCGTGACGGCGGAGCCGGTGGGGTTCTCGTAGGTGAGGGTCCGCGTCGCCGTGCCCTCCTGCGGGTACTCGAGCGCACCGAACGACAGCGAGGCGGGTACCGGGGTGACGGGCAGGTCCAGCGCCGTGGGCAGGTTGACGCGCCCGGCGCCCTCGTCGAAGACGCTGGCGCTGGTGTGCTGGGCCGCGCCCATCAGCACCGCCTTGAGCTGCTGCCCCGTCAGCTCGGGACGTGCCTGCTTGAGGACTGCCGCAGCGCCGGCCACGTGCGGGGCCGCCATCGACGTACCGCTCCAGGAGACGTACTCGCCGTGCTCCGAGCCCTCGTTGGTACCGGCGGCGCGGGCGGCGACGATCTCGACGCCCGGCGCCGTGATGTCCGGCTTGATCGCCTGGTCGAGCGCACGCGGACCCCGGCTGGAGAAGGGAGCCACCTCGTCGGCGTCGTCCACGGCGCCGACCGTGAGGGCCGAGCTCGCGGCACCGGGGGTCGACACCGTGCCATACCAGCCGGCGTTGCCCGCGGCGACGACGAACAGCGTGCCGTGCCGGGCGCTCAGCGTGTCCAGGGCCACCGAGGTGGGGTCGGTGCCGTCCGTGTAGTGCTCCGCCTCGCCGAGACTCATGTTCACGACGTCGGCGCCGGCACCCGCGGCCCACTCCATGCCGTCGATGATCGAAGACATCTCGCCGTTGCCGAACTCGTCGAGCACCTTCCCGACCAGGAGGTCGGCGTCCGGCGCCACGCCCCTGTTCACACCGTCGGACGCGTCGCCGGAGCCCAGCGCGATCGAGGCCACGTGCGTGCCGTGGCCGTAGTGGTCGTCGGTGGTGCCGGAGCCGGTGAAGTCCCGGGCGCCCGCCACCGCGTCGTCCAGGTCGGGGTGGGCCCGGTCGACCCCCGAGTCGAGCACCGCGACGGTCACCCCTTCGCCCGTGTAGCCCGCGTCCCATGCGGCCGGCGCGCCGATCTGCGGCATCGAGTCCGCGTCCAGCGCGCTGACGGGTGCGTCCAGCCAGACCTTGACGTCGGGCACCGTCGAACGTTCCGCCGAGCGCGCCGTCGCGCCGCCGCCGTGCCGCCGCAGACCGGCGAGCAGGTCTGCGGCGGCAGCCGGGTCCAGGTCGGCGGAGACCGCGCCCGCCGACTCGAGCGTGCGCTCGGGTTCCACCCCGAGTGTGGACCAGTCGATCCGGCGGGATTCCTGGGCACCCCGGCCGGCCTCGACCGCACCGGCCCGGAGCGCCACGGCGGCGTCCTGCACGATGACCGGCACGGTGTCCCGGTGCGCGTCGTCGTAGCCTGCGGCGACCAGACCTGAGACGTCGAACAGGGCACGGTCCATCCGGTCGGGGACCAGTCCGGCCACGTCGGCCGGGATCACGTACAGCCGGTCTCCCTCGGTGACCCGCTCGAACGCCATGCCGTCCCGGCCTGCCCCCGGGGTGACCGCCGCCGACTGCCGGCCGTCGGTGTACCGCGTGAGCGTGACCCTGTCGCCCGTGATCAGGGTGACGGACGCCGTGCCCGCCGCTGCGGGTGCCACCGGTGCGACGCCACCGTCGTCCCGTTCCGCCGCCCGGGCACCGAGCGTCCACGCCGGTGCACCCACCCCTAGCACGACCGCCACGACCATCGCGGCCGCAGCACCTGTTCTGGCGCGCATCTGCTGTCCCTTCGTGAGAGAGCCGGCGGCAGTGTGCCGCCTCACCCGAGATGACGCCGGGGAGGTCACGATGGTTGGGCAGATCCGCCGTTCTTCCTGTTCAGCGCCTCAGAAGAGGCGTCGCCGCGCGCAGACGGCGCGTGTACTCGTGCTGCGGGTCGTCGTACACCTGGGCGGTGGGGCCCTGCTCGACGATCCGGCCGTCGTGCATCACCGCCACGGTGTCGCAGACATGCCGCACCACGCCCAGGTCGTGCGACACGAGCAGCAGCGTCAGGGCGTACTCGTCGGTGAGGCGCGCGAGCAGGTCCAGCACCTGGCGTCGCACCGAGACGTCGAGCGCGCTGACCGGCTCGTCCGCCACGAGGATGCGCGGTCGGCACACGAGCGCCCGGGCGATCGCGATGCGCTGCCGCTGCCCGCCCGAGAACTGGTGGGGGTACCGTTCGGCCGCGTCGAGCGGCAGGCCGACGGCGTCGAGCATCTCGCGCACGGCGTCGCGACGGGCGGACGGCGTGCGCGGGCCGCCGTCGCGGACGTTCGCCGGGTTGAGCAGGGGTTCGGCCACGATGTCGCCCACGGTCATGCGCGGGTCCAGCGACCCGTACGGGTCCTGGAACACGAGCTGCAGGGCGGCGCGCAGGTCGCCCAGCTCGTGCGGCGCGGCGGGCAGCTCCACGCCCGCGCTGCTGACGCGGCCCGACGTCGCACGGTCCAGCCCGGCCACGATGCGCAGCAGCGTCGACTTGCCCGAACCCGACTCGCCCACGACGCCGAACCGCTGCCCCTCCCGGACCTCCAGGGAGACGCCCTGGAGCGCGTGCACGGCCTGGCCCCGGACCGAGTACGTGCGGGTCACGTCCTGGACGCTGATCAGCGGCTCGGCGGGCGGTTCGGCGGCCGGCTCGACGGGCGGTTCGCCGGCCCGCACGGGGTCCGTGACCGCCGGCGAGACCCGGGGTTCGAGGGTCGACGCCGCGAGCAGCCGCCGCGTGTACTCGTGCCGCGGGTTCGCGAACACCTCGGCCACCGGACCCTGCTCGACCACCACGCCGTCGAGCAGCACCACCACCCGCTCGCACACCTGGGACACCACGGCCAGGTCGTGCGTGATGAACAGCAGCCCGGCGCCCCGGTCCTGCACCAGGTCGACCATGAGGTCCAGCATCTGGCGCTGCACGGTGACGTCGAGGGCCGTGGTCGGCTCGTCCGCCACCAGCACCGCCGGGTCGTTGGCCAGGGCCATCGCCAGCACCACCCGCTGTCGCTGCCCGCCCGACAGCTCGTGCGGGTAGCGGCGGGCAGCTCCGGCGGGCAGGCCCACCTCGGTCAGCAGCTCGGCGGCCCGCCGCGTGGCCGCCTGCCGCGTGGACCCGTGCAGGCTCATCGTCTCGGCGACCTGGCGGCCCACCCGCATCAGCGGGTTCAGCGCCGACATCGGCTCCTGGAAGACCATCGACACGGCCTCGCCACGCAGCCGGGCCATCGCCCGCTCACCACGGTCCAGGAGGTTCCCGGGCACGCCGGCGAGCGCCACGTGCCCGGTGGCCGCGACGCCGTCGGGCAGCAGGCCGAGGGCGGCGAGCGCCGTCATCGTCTTGCCCGAGCCGGACTCGCCGATGAGGCCGACACGCTCGCCGGGGGCGACCCGCAGCGAGACGTCGGACAGGAGTGGGCGGCCGCTCGCGGTGCGGACGGTGAGGTGGCGCAGGTCGAGGGCGGGGGCCTCGGCCGGCTCGGCCGGCGGCGTAGGGGTGGTGGGGTCCGTAGGCCCGGCCTGCACGGCAGGGCTGGACGAGCCGGGTTCCGCCGCCGGTGACCTTGCCGAGAGCCTCGGGTCGAACATGTCCCGCAACCCGTCACCCAGCAGGTTGAACCCGAGCACGGCCACGGCGACGGCCACGCCGGGCACGATCGCGAGGTGGTCGGCGAAGCCGAGGAACTGCTGCGACTCCTGGAGCATGCGGCCCCACGACGGCGTGGGTGGCGGGGTACCCAGGCCGAGAAAGGACAGACCGGCCTCGGCGAGCACCGCGATCGCGAAGTTCACCGAGCACTGCACCATCACGATGCCGGCGATGTTCGGCAGCACGTGCCGGGCGGCGATGGCGAGCTCGCCACGGTTCGCCGCGCGGGCGGCGAGCACGTAGTCGGACCGCACCACCTGGAGCGTGCCGCTCCGGGCCACGCGGGCGAAGGCGGGGATCGACCCGATACCGAGCGCGACCATGGCCGTGACCGTGCCCGCGCCGTAGACGGCGCCCAGCACGATGGCGAGCAGCAGGCCGGGGAACGCGAGCAGGATGTCGCCGCCCCGCATGAGGAGCGCGCCGAGCCTGCCGCCACGCATCCCCGCGAGGACCCCGATCGGCACGCCCACCACGGCGGCGATGCCGACCGCCACGAGACCGACCAGCAGCGTGATCTGTGCACCGGCCATGACCTGCGAGAGCACGTCCCGGCCGAACCGGTCGGTACCCAGCAGGTGCGCGCCGCCCGGCGGCAGCAGTCGTTCGGCGCCCGCGTGCTCCGGGTCGAACGGCGTCCAGAACAGCGACATCAGGGCCGTGAGGGCGACCAGCCCGACGAGCGCGGCGCCGATCACGAGCTGCGGGTTCGCACCCGGGCGGCGGGCGGCGCTCATGACGCCCTCCTCAGCCGGGGGTCGAGCAGCGTGTAGGCCAGGTCGACCAGGAAGTTCAGCAGCACGACCAGGACCACGAGCACGGCCACCACGGACTGCACGGCCAGCAGGTCACGGTTGCCCACCGAGTCCAGGAGCAGGCTGCCGAGCCCCGGCACGGCGAACACCCGCTCGATGACTACGGCCCCGACCAGCATGGACGCGATCTGCACGCCCACGACGGTGACGACGGGCACCCCCGCGTTGCGCAGGCCGTGCCGCACCAGCGCGCCCGTGAAGGTGAGTCCCTTGGCGCGGGCGGTGCGCAGGAAGTCCTCGCGCATGATCTCCAGGACGGCGCTGCGCACGTACCGCGTGATGATCGCGGCCTGCACGGAGCCGAGCGCCACGGCGGGCAGCAGCACGTGCCGCCAGAACTCCCCGAAACCGTCCGCGGGGGCGGACCAGCCGCCCGACGGCAGCCAGCCGAGCCGCACGGCGAACAGCGCCACGAGCAGTACGCCCACCAGGAAGTTCGGCACGGCCACACCCACCTGGCTCACCGCGGACAGCGTCACCCCGCCGGCGTTCCGGTGCCAGACGGCGGCCAGCGTGCCCACGGGGACAGCCACGACCAGGGCGATCAGCATGCCGAGCAGCACCAGGATGCCCGTCACCTGCACCCGGTCGACGACCAGCGGCGTGAGCTGCTGGGACGTCACGTAGCTGGTGCCGAGGTCGCCCGTGAGCAGGCCGCCGGTCCACTCCAGGTACTGGGCGACGAGCGGGCCGTCGGTGCCGTGCTCGGCCCGCCAGGCCGCGAGCGCCTCGGGCGAGGCCTCGATGCCGAGCGCGACGACGGCGGGGTCGCCGGGCAGCACCCGGAGCAGCACGAAGATCGCCGCCGTCGCCACCAGGAGGGTGGCGACGAGCTGGGCGAGGTGCGACGCGAGATGTCTGGCCACGTGCGGTGCCGGCGGCCGGGTCAGTCTTCGGACCAGCGCAGGCCGGTCAGGTCCATCGACTCGGTGGTGGCGTCGGCGGCGATCCCGGTCAGGGCGGCGTCGGCGACCACCGTGTTGGGGAAGAGGAACAGCGGGTCGCTGGCGGCGTCGTCCACGATCATCCGGGCGACCTCCTGCATGCCCGCGACGTACTGGTCCGGGCTGCCCTCGTCGGCCCGCTCGGCGACCTGGGCGAGCCGCGGGTTGTCGTAGCCGATGTAGTAGTCCGGGTCGCCGAAGATCGTGAGCATGTCCCGCGCCTCGGTGTGGAGGATCACGGACATCTGGTAGTCGTGCTCGGTGAACACCTTGTCCAGCCAGACGGCGGGGAACTCCGCCGGGACGATCTTCGCGTCGATGCCGACGTCCCGGAGCTGGGAGACCACGACCTGCGCGACGGCCTCGGCGTAGGGGCGGGTCGGCACGTCGAACGTGATGCTCAGGTCCTCGGCGCCGGCCTCGGCCAGCAGCTCCCGGGCCTTGTCCGGGTCGTGCGGGTAGGCGCCGGTCAGGTCCTGGTAGTACGGGTCGGTGGGCGGCACCATCGAGCCGATGAGCTCGCCGTGCCCGGCCCACGCCGTGTCGAGGACCGCCTGGCGGTCGACCGCGTACAGGACGGCTCGCCGCACCATCAGGTCGTCGAACGGCGGCTTCGCGTTGTTCAGCGCGAGCAGCACCTCGCCCGTCGACGTGCCGTCGATGACCTGCAGGTCCTCGTCCTGTTCCAGGCCGGCCAGCAGGTCGGGGGCCTGCATGTTGTACGCCATGTCGATGTCGCCGGACCGGATCGCGTTGGCCTGCGCGTTCGCGTCGGCGAAGTAGCGGACCGTGACGTCCGAGATCGCCGGCGGCTCGCCCCAGTAGTCGTCCCGGGCGACGAGGGTGACGTGCTCGCCCGGGGCGACCTCCGCCACGGTGTAGGGACCGGTACCGACGGCCTCCGTCGCCAGGTCGGCCGACAGATCGTCGGGGAACATGGCACCCACCGAGGTGCCCATGTCGAAGAGCCAGGAGTTGCTCGGATGCTTCAGGGTGACGGCGACCTCGGTGTCGCTCGTCGCCTCCACCTTCTGCACGACGTCCATCTTCGACCGGAGGCTCAGGGTCCAGTCGTCCTGCACCCGCGCGACCGACGCCACGACGTCGTCCGCGGTGAAGGGGGACCCGTCCGAGAACGTCACGCCGTCGTGCAGGGTGAACGTGTAGACGGTGCGGTCGCCGCTGACCTCCCACGAGCTGGCGAGCTGCGGCTGGACCTCGCCCTCCTGGTCGATCGTCACCAGGCCCTCGTACACGTTGTTCATCAGCAGCTGCGGGATGGCCGACCCGGACGTCGTCGTGAAGTCGAGGTTGGTCGGCTCCCCCGTCAGCCCGACGACGACGTCGGTCCGCGCCGCCCCGTCCGCACCCGAGGAGCCGGCGGAACACGCTGCGACCAGGGCCGCTGTGGTGAGGGCGACGACTGTGCCGGCGACACGGCGCCTGGTGAGGATCTGCACGGAAGCCAGCGTAGTCGGGTGAACATAGGCTGTTCCCGTGCGCCTCGTCACCTGGAACGTCAACTCCATCCGCACGCGCCTCGACCGCGTGCTCGCGTTTCTCGACCGGTCCCAGGCCGACGTGCTCGCGATCCAGGAGACCAAGTGCCGGGACGACCAGTTCCCGGCCGCCGCGTTCGAGGCCGCGGGCTACGAGGTGGCACATTTCGGGCTCTCGCAGTGGAACGGCGTGGCGATCGTGTCCCGCGTGGGCCTGACCGACGTCGCGACCCAGTTCCCCGGACAGCCCGGCTTCGCCAAGACGATCATCGAGGACGGCCCGGACCCCCTGCTCGACGTGGTCCCGCCCGTCGAGGCGCGTGCCATCGGCGCCACCTGCGGCGGCGTCCGCGTGTGGAGCCTGTACGTGCCCCATGGCCGCGGGCTCGGAGACCCGCACTACACGTACAAGCTCGCCTGGCTCGAGGCCCTGCGCACATCCGCACAGGACTGGGCGCGCGCCGGCGACGCCGTCGCCCTCATGGGCGACTGGAACGTGATCCCGCTGGACACCGACGTGTACGACGCCGCCGACTTCGCCGGGAAGACCCACGTGTCGCCGCCCGAGCGCGCCGCGTTCGACGCCTTCGGCGAGGCGGGCTACACCGAGCTGACCCGCGCGTTCCTCCCCGAGGAGCACACCTACACGTACTGGGACTACCAGCAGCTCGCGTTCCCGCGGAACAAAGGACTGCGCATCGACTTCTGCTGGGCGTCCCCCGCGCTCGCGGGCCGTGCGGCCGGTGCGGCGATCGACCGGGACGAGCGCAAGGGCAAGGGTGCGTCCGACCACGTCCCCGTCATCGTCGACCTGGCCGGCTGACTCTCCACGTACGGCGCCGGGGGCCTTCAGGTTCCCAGCACGATGGGGAAATCAGCGGGTGAAACTGTCCATAAACGGAGTGCACCCGGAGCGGGCACAGTCCTGGTGGCAAGGTCGTTGCCGAATGTCGGTAAGTTAACCTGCATGACGTCGACGCCCGACCAGTCCCCGGCCGCCACCGAAGTCGGCAAGGTCCCTGCCACGGACCCTGTCGAGCAGGCGCCCGCGGTCGAGTCGGAGCAGGATCCCCGGCCGGAGGACAGTGCCGGCTCCCCCGCTGAGGGCGGTGCCGACGAGCCGGAGGCGCGGGTGGCCGCCACAGGCACGCCGGTCGAGGACGAGCCCGACCCGGTGGAGGAGTCTTCGGCGGACGAGTCTTCGGCGGACGAGGCCGTGGAGCCTTCTGCCCTGGGGTCTGCGGTGTCGGCCGACTCGGCGGACGCCGTGGGGTCGCCCGACACCGTGGACGCCGCGAACCCGGCCGAGTCGGCCGAGTCGGCCGACTCGGCGGATGCCGTCGACCAGCCAGCCTCCGCGGACGCCGCAGCGACGCCGGAGGCACCTGACAGCCCGGTCTCCGAGGTCGCGGCGCCCGAGGTCACGGAAGCACCGTCCGAGGAGCCCACCGGGCTGCCGCGTCGGCCGGCGCGCGACCAGGCCCCCACCGAGGAGATCAGCGTCGTACCGCCGGCTGCCGCCGACACCACCGGGCCCGGGCCCGCCACCGAGCCCGGGCCCATCACCGGGACGGGCCGGACCGGCACGACGGACGCCGACGCCGGCGTGGACACCGACAGCACCGTGGAGTCGGCCGCGTCGCCGTCCGACGCGGTGAGCACGGGCGACGCCCCGGCCGAACCTGCCGCCACCCCGGCCGTGGACGAGCCGTTCGACTTCAAGGCGCTCTCCTTCGCCGCGATCGCCGAGGCGCACAAGCGGGCCCTCGGCCCGCGCACCGTCGGCGGCGAGGCCGAGGAGGAGCAGCCGTCCGGGAACGCGGCCGCCGCGTCGTCGACGGAGTCCGCGCCCCACACGGACGAGTCTGCACCGGCGGAGGCCGCCGACCGGTCGTCCCAGGACCAGGCACCCGACGCGGCGCCCGCACTCTTCGTCTCGCCCGCGACGCACACGCCGCCGTCGGCCCCGCCCCCGAGCCCCTTCCCGACCCCCGCTGCGCCCCAGCAGCACCAGCCGGATGCGCCCGGGCAGCCGCAGCCGTCGATCCCGCTGCCGCCGCCGTCGCCGTTCCCGACGTCGCCCGCGGGTTCGGCCCACGGGTTCCCGGCTGTGCACGACTACGCGCCGGGCACCTCCTACGCGGGCTGGCGCCCACCGACCGAGGCCGACGACGCCGCCCGCCGGCGCCGGTTCATGCTGATCGGTGGTGCGGCGCTCGCCCTGATCGCGGTGGTGGTGGTCATCTCCGTGGTCGTGAACATGGTGAGCAGACAGCAGTGGGAGCCGATCGAGGCGATGATCGCCGAGCCGCAGGAGGTGCACCCGCTGCAGCTGGTGCTCGGGTCGTGCGTGAAGTCGATCCCCGAGGACGGTGAGGTCTCGGAGGTGCTCGCCGTGCCCTGCGACGCCTCGCACGCCGCCCAGGTGGTGGGCCGCACCGACTTCGCCGACGCCGCCGTCTGGCCGGGCCGGGACGCCGTGGACAAGCGTGTGGCGCTGGTCTGCGGCACCAAGCAGCTCGGCCCCGTCGCCCGGACCAGCGCCGTCGCCGACTCGGTGCGCTACGTGGTCTGGGGGCCGAGCGAGGCGTCCTGGGACGACGGCGACCGCGTGGGCCTGTGCCTCGCGACCACCGCCGAACCGATCACCCAGGGTCTGCTGCAGTAACCGACGGCAGCGCCGCCGTCGGCGCCCGCCCGAGACCCCCGTCCAGCAGGTTGCGGCCCAGCGGGGTCAGCGCGTGGATCACCGTGTTCCGCTCGCGGCCGGAGGCGATGAGCCCCGCGTTGCGCAGCACGGTGGCGTGCTCCGACGCCGAGGCAGGGGAGATCGCGAGCCGCTGCGCGATCTCGCTGGTGGTCGCGCCCGTGCGGAGCGCGCGCAGCACCGCGGCCCGGGTGCGGCCCAGCAGGGCAGTCAGCTGGTGGCCGTCGGGCCGCCCCTCGCCGTGCCCCGCCTCGGTTGCCCCATGCCTGATCGGGTACAGCAGCACCGGCTGCAGCTCCGAGTCGGCCAGCGTGATCGGGGCCCGCACGCAGAAGTACGACGGGATGATGAGCAGGCCGCGGCCCGCCAGGTGGACGTCCCGCTCGGCAGCCGTCGCGACCGACAGCACGGGGTGCTGCCACCGCACCGAGGGGTGCAGCGTGCGCAGCACGTGCTCGGTCCCGCCGTCCACCCAGGCCCGGATCCGCGCCGAGCGATCCAGGTCGACGGCCGCCCGGATGCCGCTCCAGTACGGTCCGACCGCCTGCTCGTAGTAGGCGCGCATCGCGACGCCCAGCCCTCGCACGGCGGGCGCCGAACCGTTCGCGAGGTCCCGCATCCACAGGTGCGGCCGGTGACCTTGCGTCAGGGTGGCGAGGTCCGTGCGCAGCCGCTGCCTGGGTGTGGACAGCACCGCGTCGAGCCCGGCCTCGAAGTGGTCCCCGCCGTCCACGGGCGTGAGGAAGTCCGGCGAGTAGCCGCGCGGTGGGGTGAGGCGCAGCAGCATCCGGGCCGCGGGGTGCAGACCGGACAGCACCCGGTCCCGCCAGGACGTGAACATCGGGACGCCTGACCGCTGGTTCACGACGTGCGCGCTGAGCAGCACCTCCCACATCGGGTCCGGGCCGGGCGCGATCCGCACACGGGCAAGGTCGTCGGACGTGAAGTGGAACCGCAGCATCAGGCCCTCCCCGAGGTGTTCACCTCTCTCCATGGCTCGCGTCGGCCCGCGGTCGCGCGCCCTCGCGGCACGGGAACCGTGCGCGGCGACCCGCGCACGGTTCACCCCGCACACACAGAGGGACGAACAAGAAAACCGGTTCTGGGCGGTCAGGCGGGCACCTTCACAACACCATCACACACGAGGGCGCGGGGGCGTCGTGGCTGCGGTCCCGGACGGGTCACACGGCCGGCACCCGACGCTCGAGGGCCAGGCCGCCCTCCGACCTGTCCACCACCACGGTGTCGCCGTCGGTCACCTCGCCCGCGAGCAGGAGCCGCGCCAGCCGGTCGCCGATCTCGCGCTGCACCAGGCGACGCAGCGGCCGGGCGCCGTACGCCGGGTCGAAGCCCTCCAGCGCGAGCCACTCACGGGCCGCCTCCGTCACGTCGAGCGTGATGCGGCGGTCCTCCAGCCGCCGGGCGAAGGCGCCGACCTGCAGCTCCACGATGCGACCGAGCTCCTCCAGGGACAGGGCGTCGAAGATCACCACGTCGTCGAGCCGGTTGAGGAACTCGGGCTTGAACGCGGCCCGGACGGCCGTCATCACGGACTCACGCCGCTCGTCGTCCGACAGCATCGGCTCCACGAGGAACTGCGAGCCGAGGTTCGACGTCAGCACCAGGATGGTGTTGCGGAAGTCGACGGTGCGGCCCTGCCCGTCGGTGAGACGGCCGTCGTCGAGCACCTGGAGCAGCACGTCGAAGACCTCGGGGTGCGCCTTCTCCACCTCGTCCAGCAGCACCACCGAGTACGGCCGCCGCCGGACGGCCTCGGTGAGCTGGCCACCCTCCTCGTAGCCGACATACCCCGGAGGGGCGCCCACGAGGCGGGCGACGGAGTGCTTCTCGCCGTACTCCGACATGTCGATACGCACCATGGCGCGCTCGTCGTCGAACAGGAAGTCCGCCAGCGCCTTGGCGAGCTCGGTCTTGCCCACACCCGTGGGGCCGAGGAACAGGAACGAACCCGTGGGCCGGTCCGGGTCGGCGACACCGGCACGGCTCCGCCGTACCGCGTCGGACACCGCCGCCACCGCCGCCCGCTGCCCGATCAGGCGCTGGCCGAGCACCTCCTCCATATGCAGGAGCTTCTCGGACTCGCCCTGCAGGAGCCGCCCCGCCGGGATGCCCGTCCACGCGGCGACCACCTCGGCGATCTCGTCGGCACCGACCTTGTCGGCGATCATCGGGGCCTCGGCGGGCGGCTCGCCGGGGGTCGAGCCGGTCGAGACCTCGCTGGTCGCCTCCGCCTCCTCCGCCGCCGCGAGCTCCTTCTCGACCACCGGGATCTCGCCGTACTGGATGCGTGCCGCACCCTCCAGGTCACCCTCGCGCAGCTTGCGCTCGGCGTCGGTGCGCAGCTCGTCGAGGCGGGCGCGCAGGTCACCGACCCGGTTGTGCCCCGCCTTCTCGGACTCCCACCGCGCGGTGAGCGCGGCCAGCGCCTCACGCCGGTCGGCAAGGTCGGCCCGGAGCCGCTGCAGCCGCTCCTTCGAGCCGGCGTCCTCCGACTCGGACAGGACGACCTCCTCCATCTCCAGGCGGGTGACGGCACGCTGCAGCTCGTCGATCTCCACGGGCGAGGAGTCGAGCTCCATCCGCAGGCGCGACGCCGCCTCGTCGACCAGGTCGATCGCCTTGTCGGGCAGCTGCCGGCCGGAGATGTACCGGTCGGACAGCGACGCGGCGGCCACGAGCGCGGAGTCGGCGATCGTCACCTTGTGGTGCGCCTCGTAGCGCTCCTTGAGCCCACGCAGGATCGCCACCGTGTCCTCGACCGACGGCTCGCCCACGAACACCTGCTGGAACCTGCGCTCCAGCGCGGGGTCCTTCTCGATGCGCTCGCGGTACTCGTCGAGCGTGGTGGCACCCACCAGGCGCAGCTCGCCACGCGCCAGCATGGGCTTGAGCATGTTGCCGGCGTCCATCGCGCCCTCGCCGCCGGCACCCGCGCCGACCACGGTGTGCAGCTCGTCGATGAAGGTGACGACCTCGCCGTCGGACGCCGTGATCTCTTCGAGGACCGCCTTGAGCCGCTCCTCGAACTCGCCGCGGTACTTCGCGCCGGCGACCATCGAGGCCAGGTCCAGCGCCACGAGACGCTTGTCCTTGAGGGACTCGGGTACGTCGCCCGCCACGATCCGCTGGGCCAGGCCCTCCACGACGGCGGTCTTGCCGACGCCGGGCTCGCCGATGAGCACCGGGTTGTTCTTGGTGCGGCGGCTCAGCACCTGGATCACGCGACGGATCTCCGAGTCACGGCCGATCACGGGATCGAGCTTGCCGTCCCGAGCGCGCTGCGTCAGGTCGGTGCCGTACTGCTCGAGGGCCTTGTACGTACCCTCGGGGTTGGCGCTGGTGACCCGGCCGGAACCCCGGACGGCGGGCAGCGCGGCGCGCAGGGCGTCGGCGGTGGCCCCGGCGTCGGACAGGATCTGGGCCGTGGGCGACTGCGCCGCCGCGAGCGCGATGAGCAGGTGCTCGGTGGAGACGTACTCGTCGCCCAGCCCTTGCGCCTCCTTGGACGCCAGGTCGAGCACCGTGGCCGTGGCGCGGCTCGCGGTCGGCTGGGCCGCGCTCGTACCGCTGGCCTGGGGTAGGGCGACAAGGGCCGCGCGGACGCGCTGGCCGACGGCCTGCGCGCTGGCCCCGACCGCGTCGAGCAGCCCGACCGCCACGCCTCGCTCCTGCTGGAGCAGCGAGGCGAGCAGGTGAACCGGCTCGAGCTGCGGGTTGCCGGCAGCCGACGCCGACTGGATCGCGTCGCCGATCGCCTGCTGCGACATGGTCGTGAACTTGGTGTCCATGAGGCCTCCCAGGATGATGCTGAAGTCTGCGCACCAGAAAAACGTGGTCAAAGTTGAGCCTATTCCGCTCAACCTTGGATATCACCTTAGCGCGACCGGCTGACACTCGTACCGTTGCGGCATGAGCACGCGAATGATCTTCCTCAACGGCGGCTCGAGCTCCGGCAAGTCCACCGTCGCGCGCAGCCTCCAGGAGGTGCTCCCGGACGCCTGGCTCTCGCTCAGCATCGACACCCTCGTGGACGCGATGCCCGCCCGGCTGACGTCCGGCGGGGACGGGATCGGATTCGCGGCCGACGGCGGCGTCGACGTCGGTCAGGAGTTCATGGCGCTGCAGGACGCCTGGATCGCTGGGCTGGTCGCCATGGCACGCGCGGGCGCGCACGTCGTGGTCGACGACGTGCTCCTCGGGGGCGCGGCGTCGCAGCGCCGGTGGCTCGACGCCCTCGGCGACACCCCGGCCTTCTGGGTAGGGGTGCGTTGCGACGCGGCGGTCGCCGAGGCCCGCGAGACCGCGCGCGGCGACCGCGTGCCGGGCATGGCCGCGAAGCAGGCGGCCATCGTGCACCAGGGTGTGGCGTACGACCTGGAGGTCGACACCACGAGCACCGGCTCCGCGGACTGCGCCCGGACCATCGCGGCACACCTGAGATCATCGCAGGGTGACCGAACAGACTGACCCCTCCCTGACCCCACCCCGCGCCGTCCTCGTCGGAATCGTGGGCGGATCGTTCTCCGGGCTGTTCGGCCTCGGCGGCGGCATCGTCATGGTGCCCCTCCTGACCTCGCTCGGCGGCCTGACCCAGCGGCGCGCCAGCGCCTACTCGCTCGCGGCGATCCTCCCGGCGGCGATCGTCGGGTCCATCCCGTACCTCACGCACCAGGCCGTGGACCTCGTCGCCGCGGGACTGCTCGTCGTGGGTTCCGTGATCGGCGCGGTGGTCGGGGCCCGGCTGCTGGCACGGGTCCCCGAGACCGTGCTGCGCTGGCTCTTCGTCGGGGTGCTCGTCGCGGGGATCGTGCGGTCGCTGCTGGACGGGTTCGGCGAGCCGCCGGCGGTCGACACCGCCGAGGGCCTGCCCAGCCTGCTCGACGGCGCGGGGATGGTCGGGCTCGGCCTCGTCATGGGGGTCGCGTCCGGGCTGCTCGGCATCGGCGGCGGGCAGCTGGCGGTACCCGGCCTGTCCGCCCTGTTCGACTTCGCGCCCGCGCTCGCCAAGGGGACGTCCCTGGTGGCCATGATCCCCACCGCGGTCTCCGGGACCTGGGTCAACGCCCGCAACCGTCTGGTGCACCTGAGGGCCGCCGCGATCATCGGCCTGGTCGCGTCGGGCTTCTCGTTCGCCGGGGCCAGCGTGTCGGTCGTCCTGCCGGACAACGTCGCGTCGCTCGCGTTCGCCGCGCTTCTCGTCTTCGCCCTGGTCCAGCAGATCCGCAAGGCGACGGAGGACCGGCGCCGCTGAACGGCGAGGTCGTCAGTTCGCTGAGGCACGTTCCCCAGGTCGGCAGTTGGCATCGAGATCGGTCCGGCGCTGGACCGATCTCGATGCCAACTGCCGACTTCGGTGCACGGGCCGGCAAGGTGCGCCCGCGAGCTTGGTCCGACGCCCAGCGCCGTCGTGTACGAGACCACCCCGCTCGGCCGGGCGCTACTCGACGCCGGGCTCGATCGCCGCTAGCACCGCCGCGCACTCCGCGGCCACGGCGACGGCGACGTCGCGGACGGTGTCGGCGTCGTGCTCCGGGACCACCCGCTGCACCGCTCCCTCGGCGAGCAGGTCGACGGCGCGTACGTGCTGCGCCTCGGCCATCGCCGCCGCGTGCGTGGTGTCCCCGTGCACGATGACGCTGGCTCCCTCGGGCGGCAGCGGTGACAGCCAGGCGTGCTCGGCAGCGATCACCACCTGCGCCGGCAGCAGCGCGAGCGCCCCACCGCCGCAGCCCTGACCGAGGATGACCGACAGTGTCGGGACGGTCATCCGGGTGAGTGCCGCCATGCAGCGCGCGATCTCGCCCGCCAGCGCGCCCTCCTCGGCGTCGCGTGAGAGCTCGGCCCCCGGCGTGTCGATCACGGCGACCAGCGGCAGCCGCAGCTCCTCGGCCAGGCCCATCGCGCGCCGCGCCACGCGCAGCGCGGCCGGCCCCATCGGGGTGCGCTCCGTCTGCCGCGTCCGGTCCTGACCGACGACCAGGCACGGCCGACCGTCCAGCCGGGTCAGCGCCACCAGCATGGACTCGTCGCGCTCACCCTCGTCGGTGCCCGAGAGCCGCACCGTCCCCGACGCCCCGTAGCGCAGCAGATCCCGCACACCCACGCGTCCCTCGGCACGGGTCCGCAGCACGGAGTCCCAGGCCGACGTCGCCTCCGACGGCTCACCGGTCCGCCGGGGGAGGGACGGCGCCGACGGCGGATCGACCAGCACCGCGAGCGTCCGGTCCACGAGCGCGGGCAGGTTCTCGGGCGCGACGACGCCGTCGAGCACCCCCTTGGCGGCAAGGTTCTCTGCGGACTGGACGCCGTCGGGCAGGGCCGTTCCCGTCAGCGCCTCGACCACCCGCGGACCGAGGAAGCCGATGAGCGCCCCGGGTTCGGCGACGGTGAGGTGCGCCAGGGATCCCCACGAGGCGTACACCCCGCCGGTCGTGGGATGCCGCAGGTAGACGAGGTAGGGCAGGCCCGCGTCGCGGTGGTCCATGACGGCCCGCGAGATCTCGACCATGCGGAGGAACGCGGGTGTGCCCTCCTGCATGCGCGTACCGCCCGACGCCGTCGTCGCCAGTAGGGGCAGCCCGTCCGCGGTCGCGCGCCGGACGGCGGCGGTGATCCGCCGGGCGGCGGCCCGGCCGATCGACCCGCCGAGGAACCGGAACTCGTTGACGACGACCACCACAGGGCGCCCGCGGACCCGACCACGACCGGTGAGCACGGACTCGTCGGTCCCTGCCTTGGCGGCGGCCGCTGCCAGCACCTCGCGGTAGCCGTCCGGGTGGTCCGACGTGTCGACCGGCTCGTCCCACGACTCGAAGCTGTCCGCGTCGAGGACGAGGTCGAGCAGCTCGCGTGCCGTCCAGCGGCGGGTCACGGTCCGGCCTCGGGTTCCCCGGCGGACGGCTCGTCGAGCCACGCCCGGATCCGGGCGGCATGCTCGTCGAGCACCGGCGGCGCCCGGTGCTCGCGGCGGGTGACCTCCGCGCCGTCGGGGCCGAAGAACCGCAGCGGCGGTCCCGGCAGGGTCACCGTGCCGAGGCTCGTGTGCTCCACGTCCACCAGCAGGCCCTGGCTGGCCGTCTGCTCCCAGGTGTACACCTCGTCGAGCGTACGCACCCGGCCCCCCGGGATGCCCGCGTCCGCGAGCCGGGTCAGCAGCGCGTCGGCTTCCACCTCGGCGAACACCTTCTCGACCGCCTCGATCACCTCGTCGCGGTGGGCCACCCGCTCCGCGTTGTCCCGCATGCCCTCCGCGTCGGGGTCCAGCCCGAACGTCCGGCAGAGCCGCTGCCACAGCGTCTCCGACCCGACGGCGATCTGGACGGCGCCGTCACGGCAGCGGAACAGACCGTACGGCGCGATGGACGGGTGGTGGTTGCCCTGCGCGTGCCCCACCTCCCCGGCGACCGTCCACCGCGTGCCCTGGAAGGCGTGGACCCCGGTGACGGCGGCCAGCAGCGACGTGCGCACCACCTGGCCGAGGCCCGTGCTGTGCCGCTCGTGCAGCGCCGCGAGCACGCCGTAGGCGCCGTAGATCCCGGCAAGCAGGTCACCGATCGGCACGCCGACCCGCTGCGGGTCGTCGTGGCCGGAGCCGGTCAGGGACATCAGCCCGGCCTCGCCCTGGGCGATCTGGTCGTAGCCGGCCCGGCCGCCCTCCGGACCATCGTGCCCGAACCCGGTGATCGACAGCACCACGAGGCGCGGGTTGCGCTCCAGCAGCGTGTCGACGCCGAGCCCGAGCCGCTCCAGCACACCGGACCGGAAGTTCTCGACCAGCACGTCGGCGCGGTCGACGAGCTCCAGGAGCGTGGCCCGGTCGCCGTCGGCCTTGAGGTCGAGCGCTATCGACTCCTTGTTCCGGTTCGCGGACAGGAAGTACGTCGACTCGCGCGACCCCTCCTCCCCGACGAACGGCGGGCCCCAGCCACGTGTGTCGTCGCCCCGGCCAGGCACCTCCACCTTGACGACGCGTGCGCCCAGGTCGCCGAGCATCATCGTGGCGTGCGGCCCGGCCAGGGCCCGGGAGAGGTCGACGACGACGACGTCGTCCAGCGGTCCGGTCATCGTGCTCACCAGCCCGGCAGCACGAGGATCGCCCACACCAGCAACGGCCCGGCAAGGGTGACGATGATGGCGTAGTTGAGGATCTGCTTGTAGTAGGCCTGCTCGGAGATCGTGTCCGGGCGGTTCGCGAGCATCAGGGCTCCGTTCGTGGAGAAGGGGCTGACGTCGACGATGGTCGACGAGACCGCCAGCGCGGCCGCCATGGCCCAGGGGCTCACGCCGCCCGCCGCGATGAGTGGCACCGCGATCGGGATGATGACCGGCAGCAGCGCCGTCGAGGAGGCGAACGCCGAGACGATGCCACCCACGTAGCAGAGCACCAGCGCCCCGATCGCGGCGATGCCGAGGCCCGCGGCCCAGTTACCGATGTACTCGGGCGAGCCGGCCTCGTTGAGGATCGTCGCGTAGGTGCTCACACCCGCCACGAGCAGCACGGTGGGCCAGGCGATCTGCTTGACCGCGTCCTTGTGCTGCTGCGGGGAGAGCATCGCGAGGATCACCGCGGCGGTGATGGAGACGAAGCCGATGTTCTGGTCGAACGCGAGGGCGGTGGTGGCGACCGCGACGAAGGCGATCAGCGTGAGCACGTGGTCGCGGCGCACACCGACGGCGCGCGTCGTGGTGGAGACGCCGGCGCCCTGGCCGCGGACGGTGACGGACGCGCCGCCGGTGTGCAGGTCGTCGGCGATGTGGCCGGCTGCCTCGGCGGGGTCGACCCGCTCACGCATGAGCTGGCGGCCGCCGAGCACCAGGAACAGGACGACGGCCATCGCGGTGTTGATGAGGAGCGAGGCGACGAACACGCCGACCGCGGTGCCCTCGTAGCCGACGTCGGTCATGACGGAGTTGGTGATGGTGCCGTAGATGCTGATCGGCGAGAACCCGCCGCCCTGGGCACCGTGCACCACGAACATACCCATCATGAGCGGGTTGATCTTGTAGCGGCGGGCGAACCCGAGGGCCACCGGGCCGATGATGGCGCAGGCCGCGGGGCTGGCCGCACCCATCGCGGTGAGCACGGCGGTCACGGCGAACATGACCCAGGGGATCAGCGCCACCCGCCCGCCGACCGCCTGCACGGCTTTGGAGACGATGAGGTCGACGGTGCCGTTGTTCTTGGCGATGGAGAACAGATAGGTGACGCCGATGAGGGTCAGCACCAGGTCGGCGCTGATACCGCCCAGCACCTCCTTCTCGTCCATGTTCAGCGCGAAGACGCCGACGAACCAGGCCGCGACGTAGGCGAGCGCCCCCATGTTGATCGGCAGCACCGTCCCGGCGACGAACAACGCGACGAGCGCGATGATCGCGATCCACTCAGGACCCATGACAACTCCTCTTCCCATCGCGGCGGACACCTTTGACCGACGCGACACGATGGCTCAGTGGCCTAGCCAATAGTCCAGTGCTCCATCTGTCAAGTATTCTCGGCAGGTGACCCCCAAGGCTTCCGCCGATCTGCCGAGCCCCCTGACCCGCACCCGTCTCTACGAGCAGGTGGCGGAGCAGATCACCGCGTGGATCAGCCAGAACGGGCTGACAGCCGGCGACCGGCTGCCCCCGGAGCGCGAGCTCGCGGCCCGGCTCGGCGTGAGCCGCGCGACGCTCAGCCAGGCCCTGGTGGCGCTCGAGGTGGTCGGCGTCGTCGTGGTGCGGCACGGGGACGGCACGGTGCTCACCGGCCGGCACAGCGAGAGCCGCATCGTCGAGGCCATCCGCGCGCACGCCGACCGCATGCCCGAGATCATCGACATCCGGGACGCGCTGGAGACCAAGATCGCCGCGCTGGCCGCGCAGCGCCGCACCGAGGCCGACCTGGTCGCCATCGAGGCCGCGCTCGACGCGATGGAGGCGTCGATCGAGAACGGGGACCGCGGGGTCGACGCCGACGAGCAGTTCCACGCGGCCGTGACGGCCGCCGCGCACTCCGACCTGCTGGCCCAGACCATGCGGGAGATCGCCAGTCTGGTGCGGGAGAGCCGGATCGAGTCCCTCTCGCAGCCCGGCCGGCCCCGCAACTCCCTCAACGGGCACCGCGCCATCGCGGACGCCATCCGCGCGCGGGACCCGGAGGCGGCCGCCGCGGCCATGCACGCCCACGTCGAGATGGTGAGCGACGTCGCCCTGCTGCGGGACCAGGAGCGATGACCGGCTGGGAGCAGCTCGCCGTGCTCGGTGCCGGCCTCGGGGCGGGCGTGCTCACCTCCACGGTGGGGGTCGCGTCGCTGCTCAGCTTCCCGGTGCTGCTCGCCGTCGGACTGCCGCCCGTGGTAGCGAACGCGTCGAACACCGTCGGCCTGGTGCCCGGAGCACTGAGCGGTGCGGTGGGGTATCGCCAGGAGCTGCGGGAGCACCCGCGCGCCACGGTCATGGTGCTGGTGACGTGCGCGGCCGGCTCGATCGGCGGGGCGATCCTGCTGCTCGCACTGCCGCCGGGGGTCTTCGAGGTGGTCGTACCCTGGCTGATCCTGCTGTCCTGCCTGCTCGTCGGCGCGCAGCCGTGGATCAGCGCGTGGCTTCGCCGATCCCGGAACGAACCCACCCGGCTGCGCCACGCCATGTCGCCCGTCACCCTGGGGTTCGCCGTGCTCACCGGTGCGTACGGTGGCTACTTCGGCGCGGGTTCCGGCGTGATGATGGCGGCCGTGCTCGGGCTCGGCACGGACTTCCCGGTACGGATCGTCAACGCACTCAAGACCCTGGCCGTGCTGGCCGCGAACGTGGTGGCAACGGTCATCTTCGTCGCGGTGGCGGACCTGGACTGGCGCGCGATCGGGTTCCTGGCCGCCGGCTCGGTGGTGGGCGGCTATGTCGGCGCGCGCATCGGGCGCAAGATGCCGCCCGTCGTGTTCCGGGTGCTCGTGGTGATCGCCGGGGTGGGGACCGCGGCTTTCATGCTGTTCTGACGCCGGGTGGCTGAGGGCTGCGGTTCGGGGCCGCGGTCCGGGGCCGCACAGGTGCCAGGTCGCACAGGTGCCAGGTCGCACAGGCGCCTGGCCGCACAGGCGCCTGGCCGCACAGGTGGCGGGCGCACGGGTGTCAGGTCGCCGGCGTGTCTCGGCGTCCGCGGAGAGCTGCCCGAACCGCAACCTACGAGTCGACCACCCCCGCCATCCGCGCCGAACCGCAACCTAACGGCGCATCAGGACGTCGAACCGCAGCGAACACGTCCCACCACGCCCATATCAACACGCACCTTGCGGTTCGGCCGCGAATGGGACAGTCAACTTGCGGTTCAGCGTCGACCCACGGCCAGGAGCCCGCGCAACTTGCGGTTCGGCCCCGTTCCTTGCCGCCACCCTCCGCCCCTCGGGCCCCCGCCCTCACCCTCGACCCCGGCCCCGGCCTCGGCCTCGGCCCCGGCCTCGACCCACCATACCCTCCAATGCAAAGAAGTTCTGCACAACTCTTGTGCACACATACTGTGCACGTTTATTGTGCAGACATGCCCGCCTACCCCGATGACTTCCGCCTGACTCCCGAGGCCGTCAAGGTCCTCGCACACCCACTGCGCTCCCGCCTGCTCGGCACGCTGCGGCGCGGTGGTCCGGCGACCGCGACCGCGCTGGCCACCACGCTGAACACCAACTCAGGGGCCACGAGCTACCACCTGCGCAAGCTCGAGTCCGTCGGCCTCGTCGCGGACACGGGCGAGGGCACCGGCAAGCAGCGCCTGTGGCGTGCGGCCACGAGCTCTCACAGCTGGGAGCGCACGGAGCTGGCTCACGACGAGGACGCCGCCACCGCGCTCGGCTGGCTGGAGCGCGACTACCTGCGCCTCTTCAGCACCGACTACGCCCACTGGCTCGACGTCGCAGAGGCCTGGCCCGACGAGTGGCAGGACGCGGCGGGCATGGGCGACGCCTGGGTCACGGTCAACCCCGAACAGCTCATCGCGCTGCGCCAGGAGCTCGACGAGGTGCTCGAGCGCTACCGGGCCGCCGACCCCGCACCCGACGGGCGTCGCGTGACCATCTGGCAGGCCGCCTACCCGCTCGACCCGGACACCATCCCGGCGGTGGCCGACGACGCCGGCGCGGCCGGCTCCGAGCCGCCGGAAGACCAGACCCCGGAAGACCAGACCCCGGGAAACGAGACCCCCGGCGCCGAGACGGAGCAACCATGACCCCGCTGACACCGGCCCGTGCCCGGCAGGCCTTCCTGCTGCTGACCCTGACCCGCTGGTTCCCCGTGGGCCTGGTCGTCACGGTGACGACGCTGCTACCGCTCGAACGCGGCCTCTCGGTCACGGAAGCCCTGACCGCCCTGTCCGTCACCGGGTTCACGGTGTTCCTCCTGGAGCTGCCGACCAGCGGGCTGGCCGACTCGCTGGGCCGCAGGCCGCTGCTCGTCGTGGCGGCGGTGCTGCAGGTCGGGGCGGCCGTCCTGTTCCTGACCGCGCAGTCCTTCTGGGCGTTCGCGCTGGCCGCCGCGGTCACGGGCGCGTTCCGGGCACTCGACTCGGGCCCCCTGGAGGCCTGGTTCGTGGACACGGTGCACGCAACCCAGCCCGGCGCCGACGTCGACCGGCCGCTGGCCGCGCAGGGGACCGTCATGGGGGTCTCGATCGCGGCCGGCGCGCTGGTCTCGGGCGGGCTCGTCTGGTGGCACCCGTTCGACGCGTGGTCGGCTCTGGCGCTTCCCTACGCCGCGTATGCCGTGCTCTCGGTGGTCCACCTGGTGGCCGTGACGCTTCTGGTCCGGGAGGTTCCGCACATCGCGCCCCCGGTGGACGACGGCGGCCGCGGTACCCGCCTGACGGGCCGGTTGCTCGCGTCTGCCCGACGGGCGCCCGGTGTGATCCGTGACGGCCTCGGTCTGGTCCGCGACAACCGGGTGCTGCGGTGGCTGCTGCTCGTCGAGGTGTTCTGGAGCGTCGGGATGGTGGTGTTCGAGACGTTCCAGCCCATCCGGCTCTCCGAGCTGCTGGGCGGTACCGCCGCAGGTGCCGCCGTCGCGGGGCCGGCGGCGGCCGCCGGGTGGGCGGTGTTCGCGGGCGGGGCAGCGTTGACCGGGTTCGCCACCCCTCGTCTCGGGGTGGCCCGGACGGCGATCCTCGCGCGTGTGCTCAACGGCCTCGGCGCCGTGTGGATGGGCCTCGCCCTGGGCCCCGTCGGTCTGGTGGCCGCCTACCTCGTGACCTATGGCCTCCACGGCGCCTGTGGGCCCGCCTACCAGGCACTGCTCCATCGGGAGGCCGTGGCCCGGAACCGGGCGACGGTGCTGTCGCTGGCCTCGATGTTGGCCTTCGCCGCCTTCTCGGTGGCCACCCCGGTGCTCGGCGTGCTGGCGGACCTGCTGTCCACGCAGGCGGCGATGGTGCTCGCCGGAGCGTTCAGCACACTCGGTGCCGCCTGCTTCATCCCGGCGCTGCGGCGGGAGCGCGCGCTGGCCAGGTCCGCCGCGGCCCGCGTCGCCGTGGGCTGACAGCCGTCACCGGCGGCGCCGTTGCCTATATCGTCAGCCGACGGACACCGTGCGGGGCAGGCCGACCCCGCGCACGCATGACGCACGGGAGCGACATGGACCACAGCGGGAACGACTGGACCGAGGACGTGCTGGGCGCGGGGTTCGAGGCGCGCACGCTGCGGCTCCCCGAGCCCGTCCTGGCCCGGCGAGGACCGGCGGGACGACGACGCCCGGCGGCGCAGGCCGGTGCCGAGGCGACCCTGGTGCGGTACACGCCCGCGGACGGCCCGGGCGTGGGCCGTCCACCGGTGCTGTACGTGCACGGGTTCGCCGACTACTTCTTCCAGCGGCACCTGGCCGAGGCCGTCGCGGGCCGCGGCTACCCGTTCTACGCGATCGACCTGCGGGGGCACGGCAGGTCCACCGACGCGTGGACCGCCGCCGGCGGAGACGCCAACATGGTCGACCGTCTGGAGCTCTACGAGGACGACCTCGATGCGGCCGCCGACACGATCGCCGCGGACGGCCACACCGGGCTCGTGCTCATGGGCCACTCGACGGGCGGGCTCCTCACCTCGATGTACGCGGACGCCCGGCCGGAGCGGGTGACGGCCCTGGTGCTCAACAGCCCCTGGTTCGACCTGAAGGGCACGTGGCTGCAGCGCGGTCCGATCACCCAGGCGGTGTACGTGCTGGCCCGCGTGGCCCCGCGCACGGTGGTGTCCACGCTCGCCGAGGGCTACGGCCGGGCACTGCACCACACCTCGGGCGGCGAGTGGGAGTACGACCTGCGCTGGAAGCCGTACGCGGGATTCCCCGTCCAGGCCGGCTGGCTGGCCGCGATCCGGCGGGGCCACCGCAGGGTCGGCCGCGGGCTGTCGGTGCGGTGCCCGGTCCTCCTGTGCACCAGTGACCGCACCGGGCCCGAAGGTGCCGACGCTTCCGTGCTGCTCAGCACCGACGCGGTGCTCGACGTCCGGCACATGCACGCACGCGGCCCCGGGCTCGGCGAGGACGTGGAGCTCGCGATCATCGAGGGCGGCGCACACGACCTGGCCCTGTCCCCCCGGCAGGCCCGCGACACGTACCTGACGACGGTGCTGGACTGGCTGGACACCCACACCTGACCGACGAAACACACATTCGGCATGAAACCGTGACCAGTTCTACGCGTGCCGTGGCGCGTTCGGACTCCCCGGTTCCGCCAGGCTTCCGCCCATGGAAGAGACGTGGGTCGCGCACGCACTGAAGCGCCTGCCCGACACCCGGTCCTGCCCGGCGTGCGGCACCACCCTGCGCGACGGCGTCTGCCGGCACTGCGCGCTCGACCTGCGTGGCCGGCGCGGGGTCGAGGTGCACCAGGCGTCGCTCGCCGCCGAGCGGGCGATCCGGGACCGGCAGCGGATCCTGGAGCAGATGCGGGCCGAGCAGCCCGCCGCCGCACGGTTCGCTCGCCTCGCCGACGGCGGAGGCGCGAGTCGGGTGGCCTCGGCGGGCTCGGCCGGCGGGAACGGCTCCACCAGCGACCAGGGCTCGACCAGCGGCGGTGGCCAGACCAGCGGCGGTACGGGTCGGGTGGTCCCGACGGGCTCGACCCGCGGGGACGACTCGACAGGTGGCCGGCGCCCGACTGACGATCGTGGCCCGGACCGCCCCCGGCGCGGAGCCGTCGCGCTGCAGCCGATCCTTGCCGGGGTGGGCGCCGCGCTGCTCGCCGTCTCGGCGGTGGTCTTCGTGTTCTTCACGCTCGCCGACCAGCTGGTGCTCCGCACCGTCGCGACGCTGCTCGTCACCGTCGCGTCGGTGGCCGCGGCGGCGGTGATGCGGCGGGCCGGGCTGCGGTCGTCCGCGGAGGCGGTGGCCGCCCTCGCCGTGGCGCTCGCGTGGGTGTGCGCGGAGCTCGGGCTGCAGGCCGGGCTGCTTCGCGGTGTCGAGCCGAACCTCGTACGCGCCGCGCTGCTCGCGCTGCTCGTGCCCTCGCTGGTCGCACTGGGCAGACAGCTCAGGGTGCGCTCGTGGGTGGCGGCCGGCGCGGTCTCGGCACCGCTGGTCCCGCTGCTGCTCGCCGCGGGGCTCACCGCGGCCCTGGGCTCCTGGACCTGGATCCTCGCCCTCACCGGCGCGGCCGTGGTGGCGCACGCCTCGATCGGCACCCTGCGCGCGGTTGGCGCACGCCTCGGCCTGACGCTCCGGTGGGAGACACGCACCCTGGGCGTCGTCCGGATGCTCGCCGTCCCCGCAGCTCTGGTCGCCGTACCGGCTCAGCCAGACCTCGACGCACTGCCCTCCGCCGCCTGGTGGACGTTCGTCTCGGTCGGCGCGGTGGCCCTGGGCCACACGTTGCGGGTCCGCGCCTGGGCCACGACGGGCCTGGTCATGGCACCGTTCGCCGTGTTCCCCGCGGCGCTCGCCCTGCCCGCGGAGTCCGTGGCCCGGCCCTGGGCGACCGGCGTCGGCGCCCTGCTCGTCGCACTCGTCTCGCTGGCCGGTCCGGCGGTCGCCCGGTTCACCGGGCCGCGCGTCGGCTCCACGCTGCGCAGGGAGCTTCGGCTGCTCGAGGGGATCCAGGCCCTGGCCGTGGCCACCGCCGTCGGCGCTGCGCTGCTGGTGCCGCCGGAAGAGGCACTGGCCGCGCTGCCGGGCGATGCCGAGACCGCCGTGCTGATGGCCGCCACCGCTGTGGTGGGCGCCGTGCTGCGCCGCGGGACGCACCGCCGCCGGTGGACCTTCACCGCCGGCACGCTCGGCACCGCCGCTGCCGCGTTCCTCGCCCTGCGTGCCGACCCGGATGCGTTGTGGTCCGTGCCCGCCGCGGCGGGCACGGCCTGGGCGCTGCTCGCCGGGACGCTGACGGTGCTGGTCGCGGTGCGGGCGCGGCGGTTCGTACCCGCGGCGCGCACCCGGGCGGACCTGCTGCTCGCGGCCTGGCTGGTCGCGTGCCTCGCGGCCCTCCCGACTGCCTTCTTCACCGTGCCCCGTGTGCTCGAGGTGCTGGTCGGTGTGCTGGACCGTTCCCCGGCACCCGTCCTGGGTACCGGCCCGCTGGGCGTCGGCTTCCTGTCGACCGGTGTCCAGGGCCCGGCTCTGCTCGGGTTCGTCGTGCTGACGGTGCTCGTGCTCGCCGGTTCCCGTCTCGGCGGCGCAGCCGGCTCGTCGGCGACCCGCCCCGCACCGGTCGTCCGTGTCGCACGCGACCTCGCACCCTGGGTGACGCTCGGGCTCGCCGTCTCGGCCACACTGCACCACCGGCTCCAGGCCGCGACGTCGCTCGCCCTGTTGGCGGCCCTCGCGGCGGTGCTCCTCGCCGCGTCCGCGGACCCCGAGCGGTGCCGGCGAGGGCTGCGCCCGGTCGTCGAGGTGGTGCGGTCCGGGTTCGACGGCGTCCGCCGGGCGTCCGGTGTGCTCACCCGGTTCGGCGGGACGCCCCTGGGCCCGGACGAGCACCGGTCCTGGCGGAACGCCGGGCTGACCGGAGCCTGCGTCGCACTGGGCCTGCTGGCGGTCGGCTCGTGGCAGACCCGCCCGACGGTGCTGGTCGCGGCCGCCGTCGTCGTACCGCTCGTGCTGGCCGCCCGGGCGGCCCTGCCGCGGCCGTCCCACCCCGCCCTCGTGGGCGGCGCCTACGCCTACGCCCTGGTCGTGGCGGCGGTCGGGCTGGGCTGGCTCGGGCTCGACTGGGTGGCCGCTGTGTGCACCGTCTCGGCCGCCGCATCACTGACGGCGGTCACGGTGACCCTGGGCACCAGGGTCTCGCGCGGCGAGTGGTTCGCCGTGCTCGGGGTGACCGCGGTGCCGTTCACGCTCGGGGTGCTGACGGTGGTGGGCGAGCGCACGTGGTGGTCGGCGGGGGCCGCCCTGGCGATGGTCGTCCTGGAGCTGGTGCTCCTGCTCACCCGGCGCCGCCTGGCGTCCGCCGTGCGCGTGGTGGCGGCGGGCCTGGTGCTGCCCACCGTGTCGGTCGCGGTGGTGAGCACGGGTGCGGTGCTGCTGCCGGTCAGCGGGTCGCCCGTGCTGCTCCCGGTCATCGCGGCCGTCGTCGCGACGGTCGCGGGCGGCGCGCCGCGGGTCGCGGCCCTCCTCACGACCCACGTGCCGGACGGCGCGGTCGTCGGACGCCGGGTGCGCGGCAGCCTCGAGCTGAGCGCGGTCGTGACCGGTGCGATCACCGTCGGGCTGGCGTACGGTCGCCCCGCCGCGGGCCCGGACATCGCCGTGGCGGTGCTGCTGCTGCTCGCGGCCGGCTCCGGCGTCGTCGCGCGCGAACCCGGCCGGAGCCGCGTCTGGTGGCTCACGGGCGCCCTCACCACGGCGGCGGTCTGGACCGCGCTGGCGGACGGCGGTGTCCGGCTCCTCGAGGCCTACACCCTGCCCCCTGCCGTGGGAGCAGTCCTGGTCGGGACGCTCCTGGCCCGGCGGTCCGCACCGTCGATGGCGGCGGAGGTCGGAGCGGACCCGCGGGCGGGCGGGGTAGCGCCGTCGTCGGCCGTCCGGTCGCGCGGCTGGCGCCTCGTCACCGCGGGCATCGTGCTCGCACTCGTGCCGAGCGGCCTGACCCTCGCGCTGGGCACCGGGCCGGGCGACCCGCGTGCCTGGGTGCTCCTCGGCGCCGGGTTCGTGGTGACGCTCGCCGTCGTAGGACTGCGGCGACGCCCCCTCGTGTCCCCGGCGTGGGCGGCGCACGCCCGCACACGGCTGGCGGCTGCCGCGCTGCTGGCGAGCGCGGGCCTGGCCGTCGAGTCCCTCCAGGTGGCAGGCGATCCGCTGGGCTCGCCCGGGGCACGCTTCGCGGTCGGCCTGGGCTGGGCCTGCGCGGCCGGCGTCCTCTCCTTCGTGGCGGTGCGCGGTGCGCGGCCGGGAGCGCCGTCGGCCCGGCTGCGCCGCGGCCTCGACCTGGGCGGTCAGGTGCCGGCGCTGCTGTTCCTGGTGGTCGGCACCGTGGCGAACGCGGAGGCGCACCCCGTCGCGATCGCCACCCTCTGGGTGCTGGAGGTCGTGCTGCTCGTGCTGCTCGTGCTGGTTGCCCGACGGCTGCTGCGCGGCCTGAGCACCGGCATCCCGACCTGGGCCGTGTGGCTGGGTGCCCTCGCGGCGGCCATCGCGGCGTGGAGCCCTCGTGAGCTACGTGTCGAGGTGTTCTCGGTCCCGCTCGGCGTGGGTCTCGTGGTCGCGGGCTGCTTCGCGCTCGGCGAGTGGGAGGCGCGGACCAAGGTGGGCGGCCCCGACTCCGCCCGGACCCCGAGGCGCACGCTGGTGGGCTGGCCGGTCGGCTGGACAGGATCGTGGGCCCTGCTGGGTCCGGGCATCCTGGCGCTGCTCGGGCCGTCGGTGCTCGCCACGTTCACGGACCCGCAGACCTGGCGGGCGGTGCTCGTGGTCGGTGTGGCGCTGACCGGGGTGCTGGTGGGTTCGCGGCGTGGGCTGGCGTCGCCGTTCCTGATCGGTGTGTGGGTGCTGCCGGTCGAGGTGCTGGTCGTGTTCCTGACCCAGCTCGGCACCGAGATCTCGGCGGTGCCGTGGATGCTCACCCTGGCGGCGGCCGGCGGGGTGCTGCTGATCATCGCCACGCTGGACGAACGCCGCACCGCGGGGTACGGCGGCGCGGCGGCGTATCTCAGGGACCTGCGCTGAGACCGCGCCGCGCTCGGGGAGAGGGCAGACCGGTGGGGCCCACTGTCGTGTCCGAATCCCGCTAGCCGTCGCGTCGGGGCCGGGCGCAGGATGGGGGCATGACCGACGTCGAGCTCCGCGATCCCGCGTTCACCGAGCGCTACCGTGCCATCGCCGCGCGCGACGCCCGCTTCGACGGGCAGTTCTACACCGCGGTCCGCACCACCGGGATCTACTGCCGGCCGTCGTGCCCGGCGCGCACGCCCAAGGCCGAGAACGTGTCGTTCTACCTGACGTCGGCCGCCGCGCACGAGGCCGGGTTCCGCGCCTGCAAGCGCTGCCTCCCCGAGGCGGCCCCGGGCACCCCCGCATGGGACCTGCGCCGCGACCTGACCGGGCGCGCGATGCGCCTCGTGGCCGACGGCGTGGTGGACCGCGAGGGGGTGTCCGGGCTGGCCACACGGCTGGGCTATTCGGAGCGGCAGCTGCACCGGCTGCTGGTCGGCGAGCTGGGGGCCGGTCCCCTGGCCCTGGCCCGGGCCCAGCGCGCGCAGACGGCACGCGCCCTGCTGGTCGGCACGTCCCTGCGCCTGGCGGACGTCGCGTTCGCCTCCGGGTTCGGCTCGATCCGCCAGTTCAACGACACGGTGGCGGAGGTCTTCGGCGCCACCCCGTCGGAGCTGCGGTCCCGGTCCCGGTCCCGGCCCCGGTCCCGAAAGGTCGAGGTCGGCAGTTCGCCTCGAGATCGGCACAGGCCTGTGCCGATCTCGGCGCAAACTGCCGATCTCGATACGCCGCCTGATCAACCCGTGCGGATCTCGCTCGCGCTGCCCGTGCGGGAGCCGTTCGACGCCGCCGGGGTTCTGGAGTTCCTCGCCGTCCGGGCGGTCGACGGCGTGGAGTCGGCGGACCTGGCCGCGCTCCGGTACGCCCGGACCGTGCGGCTGCCGCACGGCCCCGGCGCGTTCGAGGTGCGGGTGCCGCGTCCGGGCAGCGGCCGGGTGGAGCTGGACCTCGAGCTGGCCGACCTGGCCGACGCCCCTGTGGCCGTCACCCGCGTCCGGCGGCTGCTGGACCTGGACGCCGACCCGGTCGCCGTCGACACCGCCCTCGCCGCCGACCCTGTGCTCGCGCCATCGGTCGCGGCCGTGCCCGGCATTCGCGTGCCGGGCACGCTCGACCCGGCAGAGCTCCTGATCCGCGCGATCGTGGGACAGCAGATCAGCGTCGCCGCGGCGCGCACGCACCTGTCGCGCCTCGCGCGAGGTGTCGGCAGCCCGTACGTCTCGGTGTTCGACGGCCTCAGCCGCCTGTTCCCCACGCCCGCCCAGGTGGCCGGCCCCGCCGACGTCGGCGGGCGGCACGGGCCGGATGCGACGGGAGGCACCGCGGGCGCCGCCGTGGGAGCGCCGAGCGACAGCGGGGCCGCGACCTACCTCCGGCTGCCCGCCCGCATGCTCTCGACGGTGATCTCCGCCGCACGGGACCTCGCGGACGGAACCCTCCGGCTGAGCGTCGGCGACGACCCCGACGACCTCCGCGCCCGCCTCGTCTCCCGCCCCGGCATCGGGCCGTGGACGGCCGGCTACGTGGCGCTGCGGGTGCTCGGCGACCCCGACGTGCTGATGGACGGCGACGTCGCGCTGCTCGCCGGGGCCCGCAACCTCGGGCTGGTCACCCCGGACCTGCCCCGAACCCACCAGTTCAAGGAACTCGCCCGGCGCGGCGCGGAGTGGGCGCCCTGGCGCTCGTACGCCGCGATGCACCTCTGGCGCTCAGCCTGACCCCTCCACGGAAGGAATGATCATGGACGCGACCACCGTCACCACCCCCGACGGCACCTTCAGCATCCTCGTCGGCACGGCCCCCAGCGCCCTGCCGGGTGCGGACGGGGTGCTCGGAGGCGCCGACGGGACGGCCCGCGAGGCGGTGCTCGCCGCCGGCTGGACCGCCGACCTGGGCGCGCTGCTGGCGCTCGTGCACCCGACCATCCGTGCCGTCGGCGGCGAGGTCCGGACCGGCCGGCCGACGGCGGGCAGCGTGCTCGCCGAGGCCGGCGACGCCGTCCGCGCCTACTACGACGGCGATCTCGGGGCTCCCGGCCGGGTCCCCGTGCGGCAGGCGAGCGGCCCGTTCCGGATGCACGCCTGGGACGTGCTGCGCGAGGTGAAGGCCGGCGAACGGGTGACGTACAGCGAGTACGCGGCGCGGTCGGGGCGGCCGGCGGCGGTCCGGGCGGCCGCCGGGGCGTGCGCCATGAACGCGGCGGCGCTGTTCGTGCCGTGCCATCGCATCCTGCGCACCGACGGCGCGCTGGGCGGCTTCCGCTACGGGCTGCCGATCAAGGAGAGTCTGCTGGCCCGGGAAACCCCTCTGCCGAAGTAGAACCGTGGCGAGATAGAACTGGGGCTGTGGCACTGATCAGTGCCACAGCCCCAGTTCTATCTCGCCACGGTTCTACTTCGGCGGGACGGGTGGGTCAGCCCTTGACTGAACCCGCCAGCAGGCCACGCACGAAGTAGCGCTGCAGCGAGAGGAACACGATCAGCGGCACGATCATCGAGATGAACGCACCGGCCGACAGCACGTGCCAGTCACCACCGCGCGAACCCGCGAGCTCGGCGACACGCACGGTCAGCGGGAAGGTGTCCAGGTTTCCCATGATGAGGGCGACCAGCAGGTCGTTCCACACCCACAGGAACTGGAAGATGCCGAACGCCGCCAGCGCCGGCGTGAGCAGCGGCAGCACCACCCGGAAGAACACCTGCACGTGACCGGCGCCGTCCATGCGGGCAGCCTCGACCAGCGACGCGGGAATGTCCTTCATGAAGTTGTGCAGCAGGAACGTCGCCAGCGGCAGCGCGAAGATCGAGTGCGACAGCCAGATGGTCCAGAACGTGCCGTTGATACCCAGGTCCACGTAGGCCGTCAGCAGCGGCACCAGGGTGATCTGGATCGGCACGATCTGCAGCGCGAACACCGCGATGAACAGGAAGTCACGGCCCTTGAAGTCGACCCACGCGAACCCGTAGGCGGCCAGCAGCGCGAGGGTGATCGGGATGAACACCGCGGGCAGCGTGACCACGAACGAGTTGACGAAGAAGGTCGCCAGGTCGGTGGATCCGTCGAAGAGCGCCGTCTCGTAGTTGCGCATCGAGAAGACGCCCTCGCCGGCGAGCGCGTCGCCGAAGACCGTCCACCAGCCGCTCTGCCGCACGTCCAGCTCGGGCCGGAACGAGGTGACCAGCAGGCCGACCGTCGGGATCGTCCAGAGGATGGCGATGATCACGGCGAGCGTGCTCGCCCACGGGTTGGACAGCGCCTTGCGCGCCTTGCGCGCCCGGCTGCTCAGGTCCGACGACGACCGGGGTACCTCGGGAGCCGGGGTGGCTGCTTCGACGACACTCATCGGACATCCTCCGAAAGACGCTGCTGGCGCACGTTGTAGATGATCACCGGGATCACGATGACGAACAGCAGCACGGCGAGGGCGGCGCTCAGGCCGGCATCACCCTGACGGAACCGCTGGTTGTAGAACTCGAGGGCCACGATCGACGTGTTGAAGTCACCCGCCGTCATGGTCCGCACTATGTCGAAGGTTTTCAGTGTCGTCATGGCGATCGTGGTGAGCACGACCACCAGCGCAGGCCGGATGCTCGGGATGGTGATGCGCCAGAACATGCCCAGCCCGGAGACGCCGTCGAGCCGTGCGGCCTCGATGATGTCGTCGGGGATCGCCTTGATCGACGCCGAGAGCAGCGTCATCGCGAAGCCTGCCTGGATCCAGATGAACACCACCATGATGAGGAAGGTGTTCAGCGGCCGGTTGATCAGGAACTGCTGCGGCTCGCCGCCCAGCCAGACGATGAACTGGTTGAGCAGACCCGTCTGCTCCACGCCGGCCGGCTTGAAGTCGTAGACGAACTTCCAGATGATCGACGCGCCCACCATCGAGATGGCCATGGGCAGGAACACGAGGCCCTTGGCGACCGCCTCGAACCGGCTCTTGTCGACCAGGTAGGCGTAGGCGAGGCCCACGAACGTGGCGACGATCGGGGCCACGATCACCCACAGCGCGGTGTTGCCCAGCACGATGAGGAACTGCGGCTCGGTGAACGCCCGCACGTAGTTGTCGAGCCCGACGAACGACGTGCTGTTGCGGTTCATGAACGAGTTCAGGATGGTCTGCAGCGCCGGGTACACCAGGCCGATCAGCAGCAGCAGCAGAGCGGCACCGACGAACCCGAAGCCGATGAACCAGCGCGGCGGGTTACGTGGTCTGTCGACCACGAAGAGGATGATGCCCATCAGCACGACGAACAGCGCGATGGCGATGAGCATCAACAAGAATTTGTGGCCCGGGTCGTCCCCGGCATGCAGCAGCCAGTCCATGGCTATCTCCTGTCGCTGTCCTGGTCCGGTCGTCCTTGACTGGTCCGGCCCCCCAGCCTAGGACGGCGGAGGCGCGGGACTCGTGTCCCACGCCTCCGCGCGTCATGCTCGAGGGCCGAACGTCAGTTCTTCGGCCAGGAGTTCTCGATGGTGGTGGTGACGTCCTCGCTGGACTTGTCGCTGGCGAACCACTCGATGATGCCGTTCCAGAAGGTGTCGGTCCCGACGGCGGCCGGCATCAGGTCGGACGCGTCGAACCGGGCCACCGTGGCCGGGTCGGCCAGGATCTCGGCGGACAGCTTGTCGAAGTCCGTCGCCAGCAGCTCCGGGTCGAGGCCCGTGTTGGCGCTCACCCAGCCACCGGCCGGCGTGGCCGCTGCCTTGGCGTTCGCCCAGTCCGAGCTCGACAGGTAGGTCTGGAAGGCCACGACCTCGGGACGGTCGTCGAACGCACCGATGAACTCACCGGCGACCAGCGTCGGCTTCTCGTCGGCGGTCATCGCCGGCAGGTAGAACGCGTAGACGTCACCGTCCGGCGCCACCTCGGTGCCCTCGGGCCACTGCGTCGCGTAGAAGTTCGCGGCGCGGTGCATCCAGCAGTTGCCGCTCAGGATCTGGAAGCCGGCGTCGGTCCAGGGCGCCGTGGCGATCGAGTCGACGCCGCCCAGGCCACCGTTCACGTAGTCAGGGTTCTTCAGGATGTCACCCGCGGCGTCCCACGCCTCGACGATCTTCGGGTCGTTGAACGGGATCTCGTGGGTGTACCACTGGTCGTAGACGTCCGGGCCCGCGGAGCGGAGCACGCTGTCCTCGATCCAGTCGGTGCCCGGCCAGCCTGAGGCGTCGCCGGACTCCACGCCCGCGCACCAGGGGCGCGTGGCACCCTCGTTGTTCTCGGCGATGGTGGCCGTGAGCTCGGTCATCTCGTCCCAGGTCTCCGGGATCTCGTAGCCGGCCTCCTCGAACATGGAGGGCGAGTACCAGACGAACGACTTCACGTTGGAGCCCAGCGGTGCGGCGTAGAACGTGCCGTCGACCGTGCCGTACTCCTTCCACTCCGGGGCCCAGCCCTCGTCGACGTTGGCCTCGACCTGCTCGGGTGCGGGGAGGACGGCGTCGTAGTCGCGGACCAGCGACTGGAGCAGACCCGGCTGCGGCAGGATCGCGATGTCCGGCGGGTTGCCGGCCTGGACGCGGGTGGCGATCTGCGCCTCCATCTCGCGCGAGGCCTCGTACTCGACGTCGACGCCCGTGCACTCCTCGAACGGCTCGTACGACGCCGTCTGGGTCTCGGCCTCGGGCTCGACGATCGTGGTGTAGACGGTGACCTTCTTGCCCTCGAGGTCACCGAACTCGTCATACGCGGCGCAGTCGATCTCGAAGGCTTCCGCCTCGCCGCCGCCACCGCCGCCACCGCCGTCGCCACCGTCATCGGTGTCGGCACAGGCCGACAAGATCAAGGCCAGGCTCGCGCCGGTCGCCACAAGGGCGAACGCTCGGCGCTTGGAAGCCATCCGGATAGTCATCTCGTGCTCCTCCACTGCTTCGTGGGCTCAGGACCCTCTGACATGCGGGTACGGCCCGGCAGACTGCCAGGTTGCCCTTCCTCAACGCAACCGTGGTTCATGATCCAATGCAAGCCCATTCAGCACCGCCTTGCATTACGAAAACGTTGCAATCACCCGAGCCCGCCAAGTTGGGTGAAACTCCTGGTACCTGCCGGGCAACATGCAGGCTGGACGTCGGTGGTGGGACGTAGGCTTGTGCCCGCCAGATCGCTGGTACCCCGACGGAAGGACGGACATGATCGAGCTGAGGACGCCGCGCGAGATCGAGGAGATGCGCCCGGCGGGACGCTTCGTCGCGGACGTGCTGCTCGCCGTCCGTGAGGCCGCCGGGGTGGGCGTGAACCTGTTCGAGCTGGACGAGATCGCCCACAAGATGATCCGTGAGCAGGGCGCGGAGTCGTGCTACATCGACTACCACCCCTCGTTCGGCGCCATGCCGTTCGGCAAGACCATCTGCACCTCGGTGAACGACGCCGTGCTGCACGGCCTGCCGTACGACTACACGCTGCGCGACGGCGACCTGCTGTCCATCGACTTCGCCGCGTCCGTGAACGGCTGGGTGGCCGACTCCGCACTGTCGCTCGTGGTGGGCACTCCCGCCCCCGGGCGCGCCGAAGCGGACGCGAAGCTGATCCGCACCACCGAGGTCGCTCTCGACGCGGGCATCGCGGCCGCGCAGACCGGCAAGAAGATCGGCGACATCTCCGCCGCCATCGCCGAGGTCGCGCACGCGGCCGGCTACTCGATCAACACCGACTTCGGCGGGCACGGCGTGGGCCGCACCATGCACGGCGACCCGCACGTGCCGAACAACGGGCGTGCGGGCCGCGGGTTCCCGCTCAAGCCCGGGCTCGTCATCGCAGTGGAGCCGTGGTTCCTCGAGACGACCGACGAGATCTTCACCGACCCCGACGGCTGGACGCTCCGGTCGAAGGACGGGTCCCGCGGGGCGCACTCCGAGCACACGATCGCGATCACGGAGGACGGTCCGCTGATCCTGACGGCGCGCTGACCCGTCTCGCGAGATAGAACCAGGGCGAGATAGAACGAGAGCGAAGTAGAACCAGAGCGAAGTAGAACGTTCCTGGCTCTACTTCGCCGGAGTTCTACTTCGCTGGAGTTCTACTTCGCGGGAGTTCTACTTCGCGGGTGTCAGATGAGGGGCTTGAGCGCCTGGATCACGCCGTGCTGCGAGATGTCGCCGACCGTCTCGTCGGCGATCGCCTTGACCGCCTCGGGCGCGTGGCCCATGGCGACGGCGCGTGCGGCCCAGCTCAGCATCTCGATGTCGTTGAGCCCGTCCCCGACCGCCAGCGTGTTGTGCCGCGGGACGCCGAGGGTGGAGCGGATGTTCTCCAACGACGTCGCCTTGCTCAGGTGCCGGGGCGTCACGTCGATCCAGTCGTGACCGGCCTGCGTGGCCGTGACACCGTGCCGGCGCAGCGGCTCCAGCAGGTCCAGGACGTCGGGGCCGCGCAGGATGGCACGCGAGGCAGGCAGCTCGCCCAGCGCCTCGGCGGGGACGACGCGCTGGTCACCGTTGACCTCGTGCGGCGCGAACATCCGGTTCACGCGGTATCCGATGCCGATCTCCTCGACGCCGATCTGCACGTCGGGGAAGCGGCTGAGTGCCATCTGAGCGACCGGCCCGACGTCGAACGTCAGCACGTCCTCGAGCATGTAACCGTTGGTGCAGGTGCCGCACAGCCGCGCCGTCACGGCGCCGTTCGAGGCCACGACCCAGCCGTCGGTGATGCCCAGCTCCTTGGCCACGGGCAGGATCCCCGTCAACGACCGACCCGACGCCAGGACCACGTGGTGCCGGCGCCCGCGCACGAGCTGGACGGTCAGCACCGTCGGCTCGGGCACACGCTGACCGGTGACCAGGAGGGTCCCGTCGATGTCGAGGGCGACCAGATGGGGCGCATCGTTGCGCACCCGCATGGACACCGGTTGGTCGTCCAGGATCATCACGTACCCCCATGGCACTGTGAGCGCCGTCACCCCTCGACGGATCGCGCCCAAATGTACAGGCATTCGGCAAGGGATCCATACCTTTGCACGAATAACGGTCACCCGCGGTATCACCCGCCGGCTTCTTTGCCGTCAGAACAGTTGAAGTGCTTGTCAGAGCAGCGAGCGGAGCACGTCCACCACGCCGTCGTCCTCGATCGATCCGGTGACCTCGCCAGCCGCAGCGCGCACGGTCTCGGACGCGTGGCCCATGGCCACACCGCGCCCGGCCCACCGCAGCATGTCGATGTCATTGCTGCCGTCGCCCACGGCCACGGTGTGCTCGGCCGCCACGCCGAGTTCCTTGCGCACCTCTTCGAGCGCGGACGCCTTGGTCACGCCCCGCGGTGCGATATCCATCCACGCGGACCAGCCGACGGCGTAGGTGACGTCGTCGAACCCGAGGCGCGCGGCGATCTCATGGAACTCCGCGCTGGTCTCACCGGGGCTGCGCACGACCACGCGCGTGACATGTCCGGCCCAGAGGTCCTCGAAGTCGACCACGCGGTGCTCCCCGTTCAGCTCACCTTCGGGAAAGAGCTCGTTCACGCGGAAGCCTACGCCGACATCCTCGACCGCGTAGCGTGCGTGCGGAAGTTCCTCCTTGAGCATGCGCAGCACCGGCTCGGGATCGAACGTCTCGACCCGCTCCAGCGTGTAGCCCATCTCGGCCGTCGCGTCGAGGCGCGCGGTCACCGCACCGTTCGAGGCGACGATCCACGCCTCGTCGATCTTGAGCTCCGCTGCGACGGGCGTCATCGCGATGAGCGACCGGCCCGACGCCAGCACCACGTGGTGCCCTGCGGCCCGGACGGCGGCGACGGCCTCCCGGGCGTCGTCCGACAGCACGTCGTCATAGGTCACGAGAGTGCCGTCGATGTCGAGGGCGATGAGCTTTCGATCGATGTCGCTGGGCACCACCGCAGCCTACCGACCCGGACGTGAACACGGATCGACGGGACGGGCGAGATCACCGGAACGCTCGGTGATCGCCGGTGGTGACCGTCGCGCCGGGAGGCCCGCTCGGGGCGCGACGGTCACGTACGACAGCTGCCCTACTTGGTGGGCTACTTGGTGGGCTCCAGGACCTCAAGGCCGCCCAGGTAGGGCCGCAGGCCCTCGGGCACGTACACCGAGCCGTCGGCCTGCTGGTGGTTCTCCAGGATGGCGACGATCCAGCGGGTGGTGCCCAGCGTGCCGTTCAGAGTGGCCACGTTGCGGGTCGAGCCGTCCTCGGTCCGCTCGCGGACGCCCAGCCGACGGGCCTGGAACGTGGTGCAGTTCGAGGTCGAGGTGAGCTCGAGCCAGCGGTCCTGGGTAGGCAGCCACGCCTCGCAGTCGAACTTGCGCGCCGCCGACGAGCCGAGGTCGCCCGCGGCCGTGTCGATGACCCGGTAGGGCAGCTCGACCTTGGCCATCATGGCCTCTTCCCAGCCCAGCAGGCGCTGGTGCTCGGCCTCGGCGTCCTCGGGGGCGCAGTAGCTGAACATCTCGACCTTGTGGAACTGGTGCACACGGATGATGCCGCGCGTGTCGCGCCCCGCCGAGCCCGCCTCGCGGCGGTAGCACGCGCTCCAGCCGGCGTAGCGCATCGGCCCGTCGGACAGGTCGACGATCTCGTCGCTGTGGTACCCCGCGAGCGCCACCTCGGAGGTGCCGACCAGGTACAGGTCGTCCTTCTCCAGGCGGTAGATCTCGTCGGCGTGCGCGCCGAGGAAGCCCGTGCCCTGCATGGTCTCGGGCTTGACCAGGGTGGGCGTGATCATGGGCGTGAAGCCCTGCTGCACGGCCTGGTCCATCGCCATGTTGAGCAGCGCCAGCTCCAGGCGGGCGCCGATGCCGGTGAGGAAGTAGAACCGCGCCCCGGAGACCTTGGCGCCGCGCTTGGTGTCGATGGCACGCAGGCCCTCACCCAGCTCCAGGTGGTCCTTGGGCTCGAAGCCCTCGGCGGCGAAGTCGCGCCGGGTGCCGACCTGCTTGAGCTCGACGTAGTCCTCCTCGCCACCGGCGGGCGCGCCCTCGATGACGTTGGCGATCGAGTAGAGCACGCGCTCGAGCTCCTGCTCGGCCTCGGCCGCCGTGGCCTGGTGCTGCTTGACGTCCTGGGCGATCTGCTTGGTGTGGGCCAGCAGGGCCTGCTTCTCGTCGCCCTGTGCCTGCGCCACCTTCTTGCCCAGGGACTTCTGCTCCGCGCGCAGGTTCTCGAACTCCGCCAGGGAGGAGCGACGGCGCGCGTCGGCGTCGAGCGCTGCGTCCACGAGGTCGGGGTCGTCGCCGCGGGCCACCTGGCTCGCACGGACGACGTCTGGGTTGTCGCGCAGAAGTCGGAGATCGATCATGGGCTGAGCCTATCGGGGCCGTACCGCCCTTTTTGTGCGCAGGGCCACCATCGTCAGGAGCGGTACGGCCGGGATGAGCGCGATCGTCGCGATGCGCAGGCCGAAGTCGTTGACCAGGGAGCCCAGCACGGCCATCACCCACATCGCGACGAGTGCCGGACGCAGGAACTCCCACTGCTCCTCGGCACGCCCGAACCAGGCGGGGGTGAGCCGCGCCCGCCAGGTCGTGGGGCCGAACAGCGCCAGCCCGACCGCCACGAGCACCAGCACGGTGACCCAGACCGCGGGCCCGCCCGTGATCGAGCCGAGTGCGTACAGCGCCTTGCGCATGACGGTGGACACCGCCTCGCCGTCGAGCACCTGCGCCACGAACCGGCCGAGGTGCGAACGCGAGTCCGGGGGCCGCAGCCAGTCCAGGACACCCACGGCGGCGACCAGGCCGACACCGGCGGCCGCCACCCCCGCGAACCGCCAGAACGTGAGCCGCAGCCCGGAGGCCGCGGTGCCGACCACCACGAACGCCGGGACGAGCACGAGCCCGCCGCCCAGGTCGGCGCCGAGGGTCGGCCAGACGTCGACGGCCATGGCGATCACGCCCACCACGGTCACGGCGATCGTCGCGAGCACGCGCCGGCCACGGGTCACCAGGAGCTGAGCCAGCGCCGCGGCGAAGACGATGGCGGCCACCGCGTACACCGAGAAGGTCGGGTTGCCGAAGCCGTAGAATCGCGCGCCGAACGTGGGGGCCGAGCCCAGGGGTGCGGCCCGGTTCAGCGGCGTGCCGAACAGCGCGTCCAGCGTGAGCGCCAGGAACGTGATGCCCGCGACCACCGCGGGCGCCGCCCAGAGCGGGCGCTGCGGCGCGAGCAGGCTCAGCCCGGTCACGGCGGCCGTCACGAGCGCCGTGGCGGCCACTATCGCGAGCACGGGCAGGTCGAACCGCCACCAGCCGGTCAGGGAGACGAGGAAGCCGCCGGCAGGGAGGGCCGTCAGGGCGGTCGCGGTGATCTCCGCCGCACGGCGCCACCGGGGTGACACCTCGCCCCGCCCTCGGGCGGCGCGTCGGCGGGTGACCCACCAGCACACGGCCGCGAGCGCCAGACCCAGCCAGAACGGCACGTCGACGAGCCAGTTGTACGCGCTGCGGCGCACGTGGTCCCGGGCGGTCATGTCCGCGAGCTCGTCGGCCGTGAGCCAGGCCGAGGCGGGCCGTTCCCCACCGCGCACGATGGGAGTCGGGTCGATACCGGCGGGCGGCTCCACACCCACGGCGTCGAGCACGGCGGCAGGCACGTCCATCAGTCGTGCCACGCCCTCGGTGCGCGTCGCCGTACTGGCCAGGTAGCGCGGCAGGCCCTCGTTCGCGGCGGACGGTCGGGTCATCGCCAGCCCCAGCTCGAGCGCGTGCTCCGGGACGGTCGCGACGTCGATTACCAGCACCGTCGCATCGGCGGGAGCGGCCTCCAGCACACGCCACACGGCGAGGTCGACGTCGGAGACGAGCTCGGCGCGCAGGGCCTCGACCTGTTCCCGGCCGTCCGGCTCCTTCTCGAGCTCGGCGCGCTCTGCGACGTCGAGCAGGGCGGACCCGGCGTCCACGAAGGTGACGGGGCAGTCCCAGGCGCCGGAGCCGTCGGCGACGGCACCGTCGAAGTCGAAGTACCGCCCCACGGTGCCGTCCCGGTCGGCGAGCGCCACGGCGGCGCCGGGTCCGACCGCCGTCGTGCACTCGCCGGCGAGGGCCGCACCGAGTGTGCCGGGGTGGGCTGCGTAGCCGGAGCCGCGTTGCAGGGCGGTCAGCCGGTCCCACTGGTCGACAACGGCGCGGTCGTCACCGCTCGCCGGCGTCACGGAGATCTCGTCGCAGATCCAGTGGTTGTCGGCGTCGCGCTCGTCGGCGATCTCGGTGAGGCGGCC
>Ga0233375_1000048_pt1 | contig 82888 bp, 72 predicted proteins | sample ElkDunMinimDraft_10_FD_191539 | JGI IMG/M metagenome (GOLD analysis project Ga0233375, IMG submission 191539) | Fecal eukaryotic communites from dung pellets of Tule Elk in California, USA - Elk Dung E16 | ecosystem: Host-associated > Mammals > Digestive system > Large intestine > Fecal | place...
CTCACGTCGATATGCAGTTCCGCCTCGCCGCCCAGCAGCTCGGGCTTGGCGATGGCCTCGAAGCGCAGCTTGTCGCAGGCGTCGGAGGCGTTGGAGATCAGCTCGCGCAGGAAGATCTCCTTGTGCGAGTACAGCGAGTGCGTGACCAGGTGCAGGACCTGGGCGACCTCGGCTTCGAACTTGCGCGTCTCGGTGGTGGCGGTCATGGAAGGCTCCCTTGCTAGGCCATGGCAGGCGGCGGATATGCGTGCCGCGCGCGGCTTTTCAAGCGCGGCCTGTCCCCGGGCGCCTCAGGGCGTGGCCGGGTCGGGACCCGGGGTGTACCAGAACGGGATGCCGTACTCGCGGCGGCGCAGGGCACCCGATTCCGGACCCTCGGCATTCCAGAGCAGGCTGAGCCGGTGCAGGCCGGGCCGCAGTCCGGCCACCTCGATGTAGCCCATCAGGCCACGCATGCCGAGGTCGCGGCGTTCGGCGGCGACGAAGTCGTCCAGCGACACCGCCTGGCCATCCAGTTCGACCTGCCACAGTCGCGCGACGCAGGCCTGGCCCAGGACCGTCGCAGGGCGACCCTCGGCCAGGTTGCGGCCCTGGGCGAGGGCCTGGCAGCGCTCGCGCGCCAGCGGATTGTCGCGGCGCGGCAGATGCGGGATGAACAGGCGCAGGTGGCTGCCGGTGACGCGTTCCGACGGGATCATCGGGAAGACCGCCATCCGGTCGCCGTCGCTGCGCAGCGATTCGTAATGGGCCCCGCGCAGGCCGTGCTCGATCGCCTCGTCGGTCAGCACCGCGTAGCTGTCCAGCAGCGCGAGCCGCGCTGGTGCCAGCATCGCCAGCGCGCTGATCCCCATCGCGACGATAAACACGCCGATGTAGGCGGCCATGAAGCGGTGGCCGGGCAGGTTGCTCTGCAGGGTGAACTGCACCGCCGAGATCAGTCGCTGCGGCATGACCCAGCCGACAACACGCAGCAGGCGCTCGGCCAGGCGACGCAGCCCGGCCGCCGGCCGACCAGCCGCTTCGCGACGATCTGCCACGCGTTCGAGTACCGTCGGGCTCAGGCCCACGAGCAGGAACAGGGCGTAGCTCACCGCCATCGCGATCACGGTGGCCCGCTGGCTGTCATCGAACAGCCCTCCGACCAGCCCGCACAGCAGCAGCCCCGGCACCGAGAGCACGCCGACCCAGACCAGCAGCAGCGCGACGAGCGTCGTCATCGCGAACAGGATCGACGCCACCCGGTCGATGCGGTCGATGGTCTGGCCCAGGTCGCCGATCTCGCGCTCGTAGTAGGGGCGCGACACGCTGCCGATCATCGGCACACGGTCCCAGCGGATGCCGCCGGGAAAGGCCGACTTCAGGCCGATCAGTCCAATCCAGTAGGCGCGGATGGCCAGGTGCGCGATGAAGGCCAACGCCAGCGCGTAGCCCAGCCCGATCGCGATCTGGCAGCCGAAGCGGAGGATGTCGTCGGCGATACCGGCGACGTGGACGCTGGCGCCCACCCACAGGTTGAAGACGCCGCCCGGCACGGTCACCAGGGCGAAGGCGAACAGGCCCGAGATCAGCAGTTCCAGTTCGTCGGTGCGCTCACGCAGCCGCTCGAAGGCGATCCGGCCCGGGTGCGGCGGTGCGGCCTCGCGTGTCGCCGGCGTCTCCGCGTTCAGCGTCTCCATTCCTGCCCTCCCCGTTGGCAGTCGGCAGTCTAGCCGCCGCGCGGTACGCATGCAGCCGGGCGCCGCTGCTAAGGTTGCGGCCATGCCGCAGACCAACGCCTCGATCCGTTGCAAGGCCCGCCTGCACCGTCCGGCCGCGCCCGCCGACGCGAACTGGTGCTTCCTGCTGCTGCCGGCGAGCGCCAGCGCGCGCCTGCCTTCGCGCGGCATGGTGAGCGTGCAAGGCCGGTTCGCCGGCGCGCCGTTCCAGGCCACGCTCGAACCCGACGGCCGTGGCGGCCATTGGCTGCGGGTGGAGCCGCCCCTGCAGGCGGCGGCCGGCGTGGCTGCGGGAGATACCGTCGCCCTGGCCTTCGCGCCGATGGCCGAGGAACCCGAGCCGGCGGTGCCGCCGGACCTGGGCCGTGCGCTGGATGCGCATCCGGCCGCGCGCGCGACCTGGACCGACATCACCGCGGTGGCGCGGCGCGACTGGATCCACTGGGTCGTCTCGGGCAAGAAGGCCGAAACCCGCGACAAGCGCATCGCCACCGCCTGCGACATGCTCGCGGCCGGCAAGCGCCGCGCCTGCTGCTTCGACCGCTCGGGCATGTACAGCAAGTCGATGTCCGCGCCGGTGGCGGCCGATCCGGACGCTTGACCCCGGGGCACCCGCGCGGGATGGTGCGACGGGGCGGACGCAGGGGGAGCGGGGGATGGAGGCAGGATGGAGAATCCGGCAGGCCGCAGGCCTGCTGGCGCTGTGCCTGGCCGGCGTGGTCCACGCCGGACCCACGATCGGCGCGCCGCCCCCGGTCGACCTGATCGGCACCACGCCCGACGGCGAGCGGATCCGGATCAGCGACCATCGCGGCAAGGTGGTGGTGGTGAGTTTCTGGGCATCGTGGTGCGGCTACTGCCGCAGGCAGTTCCCGCTGCTGGACCACCTGCAGAAGGAAGCCGGACGCGGGCAACTGCGCGTGGTGCTGGTGAACTACCAGGAGCCGCCCTCGGACTACCGGAAGATCCGGCGCGCGCTGCGCACGTCCACGGTGACCTGGACGCACGATCCGGACGGCGCGCTTTCCGATGCGTTCGAGGTTCGCGGGGTGCCGCACATGCTGGTCTTCGACAAGGCCGGCGACCTGGCGGCGGTCCGCAGCGGCTATTCCGGCGACCCGGCGCCTACGATCGAACTGATCAACGCGTTGCTGGCCGAGCCCGTACCGTCCGGGCCGAAGCCGGTCGGCCCGACAGGTCCGGTCGCCGGCGAAGGCGGCTGAGCGCCGCCGGCAACGCGCCGGCCCAGGCATGGGGCGCACGCCGGCCCACGGCACGCCGGGGCTCAGCCACGCCTGCGCAGCTGGCCGAGGTAGTACTTCGCCGGCCAGTGCCGCAGCACGCGCGGCGCGGCCCAGTACAGCCGCGGCGCCCAGCGGCGGAAGCGCTGCCAGTTGCGTTCGTCGCGTCTGCTCCAGGTCAGGCCGAACAGCGCGCGCAGCCGCGGCGGCAGCAGGCCGCGGGTGACGAAGCGCTGCAGCGGCATGGCCGGGCGCAGGAACCAGGGCGCGTGGCCGCCATCGAGCACGGCCTGCACGTAGGCGCGCACCTGCGCATCCACCGACAGCGACGCCTGCTGCGCCTTCCACCAGCGGTCGAATGCGTCGGCATCGGCGGGCCATTGCGCGTCACGCACCTGCAGCGTGCGGCCAAAGGCCCAGGCCTGGCGGTACAGCGCCTCGCGGTCGGCGCGCGCCACCGGACCGGCGAACAGCGCGTGCACGTCCAGTGCGCCGCGGTAGAGCGTGGCCGCGACCCACAGTTGCAGGTCGCGATCGAAAGCGCTGTAGCCGGGGCCGCGCACCGGCGCATGCGCGCGGTTCACGTGCGCGGCGATGCGACGCCGGTCCGCGTCGTCGCCCAGCGTCACCGCGTAGACATAGGCCATCGTCGCGCGCAGCCGCGCGAGCGGACGCTGCAGCGTGCGACTGTGCGCGGCCACGCCGCGCCCGACGCCCGGCATCGCCATCTGCCAGGCCACGGTGGCGCCCGCGCCGAAGTAGATGTAGGCCTCGCGGTTGATGTCGGCGAGCGAACGGGCGCGCCGCTCCGGCCGAGGCCCGCATGCCCGCCCGGCGCGTGGCAGGCGCATGGCGTGGCCGGGTAGGCGGTCGCGCCCGCGATCAGGCCGTGGGCTGGCCGGTGTGCGGCGTGCGGATCAGCGGGCCGAGGTCGAAGCCCTGCTGGCGGGCGACGGCGCAATAGTGGTTGCGCGTCACCTCGTCGAGTTGCGGCGTGCGTGCCAGCAGCCACAGGTACTTGCGGTCGGGGCTGCCGACCAGGGCGGTGGTGTAGCCCGGGTCGATGGCGATGATCCAGTAGTCGCCCTTGGTGAACGGAATCCAGCGCAGCCCCTCGGGCAGAAAGCTCACTTCCAGGCGGCTGCCGCTCTCGTCGACCGCCGTGGCGCGCCCCACCGACTCGTCGACCTCACCGTTGCGGCGCATGCGGTTACGCACTTCCACCGAGCCGTCGTCCTGCAGCGTGTAGGTGGCGGAGATGTCCGTTCCATCCTCCGGCTCATGGCGCATCGGCAGGCGCGCGATCTCGTACCAGGTGCCCATGTAGCGGGGCAGGTCCACGTTGGCGACGGTGCGCAGTTCGGCGTACTCGGTCATGCGGCTCTCGATGCAGTGGTCGGCGCACAGGTATAGGGCGGCGTCGGTGAAGCGGCCGTGCCGGCGCGTGGCGGCTCTCAGTCGCGCGCGCGGGCGTCTTCCGCCCCGGCCTCGGCCATGGCCGCAGCCAGCTCGCCCGAGCCCTCCTCGGCGCCGGGCGAGATGGTGTCGGCATGCGCGGGCGCCGTGTCGTCCCCGTGCCCGTCCGCGGTGGCGACCGGGTCGGACAGGTCCGCGCGCAGCCGCGGGAGGGCCTGCGGGTGGCAGCGGTTGAGGTAGTCGACCATCCGCTCGCGCACCGCGCAGCGCAGGTCGAACAGCTCGCCGGAGTTGCGCGAGCTCACCAGCAGGCGCACCTGGATGGTGTGTTCGCTGGTCTCGGTGACCTGGGCCACGCACACGCGCCCGTCCCAGCGCGGGTCCTCCTCGCAGATGCGCTGCAGTTGCGCGCGCACCTCGGCCATCGGCGTGCGGTAGTCCAGCCACAGGAAGGCGGTGCCGAGCAGCTGCGCGCTGGTCCGGGTCCAGTTCTGGAAGGGGTTCTCGATGAACCACTGCAGCGGCACCACCAGGCGCCGCTCATCCCATACGCGCACCACCACGTAGGTGCTGGTGATCTCCTCGATGCGACCCCACTCGCCCTCGACGATCACCACGTCGTCCAGGCGGATGGGCTGCGCGAGCGCGATCTGCAGGCCGGCGATGAGGTTGCCGAACACCGGCTTGGCGGCGATGCCCGCGACCAGGCCGATGATGCCGGCCGAGGCGAGCAGGGTGGCGCCGATCTGGCGGATCGCGGGGAAGGTCATCAGCGCCAGCGCGACGCCGACCAGGATGATCGCGCCCTGGACCACCCGTGCGATCACCCGCGTCTGGGTCTGGATCCTGCGCGCGGACAGGTTGTCCTCGATGTCGACCGGATGCTGGCGCAGGATCCGCGCCTTGACCGCGCCCACCGCGCGCACCGCCAGCCACACCACGCACAGCAGCACGCCGATGCCGAGCGCGTGCTGCACGTTGCGCGCGATGTGCGGCTCGAGCGGCGTGGAATGCACCGCGATCGACAGGAACAGCAGCGGCAGCGCCACCGCCGCCGGCACCAGGACCACGCGCAGCACGCGCGCGGAGGTACGTGATTCGACATGGCGTCGCGCGCGCCGCTCGATCGCGAGCAGCACCTGCCGCAGCACCAGGCCGAACAGCAGGGCCACCAGCAGCGGCCACGCGACCGCGGCGGTCTGCTGCCAGTCGGGCATGCCAGGCTCCGGTCACGGGAAACGCGAAGGCTCGCATGCGGGGCGTGCATGCAGCGTCGAACGGACCCATTCGCATCCGTCGCCGCATCGCGCTAGCGTGGCGCTCCGCCACCTCCAGAGGATGCCCCCATGCGCAGCGCGATCTTCCAAAGTTTCGGCGAGCCGGCCGAGGTCCTCGCGCCGGGCGACGCGCCCGTGCCGGAGCCCGGTGCTGGCGAGGTGCGGGTGCGCATGCGGCTGGCGCCGATCCACAACCACGACCTGGTCGCGATCCGCGGCCGCTATGGCTGGAAGCCGCAGTTGCCGGCGATCGGCGGCAGCGAAGGCTTCGGCGTGGTCGACGCGCTGGGCGAGGGCGTGCGCGACATCGCGCTGGGCCAGCGCGTCAACGCTGCCTCCGGGCAGGGCACCTGGGCCGAGTACTTCGTGGTGCCGGCGCGCATGCTGGTGCCGCTGCCCGATGCGATCGACGACCAGACCGCCGCGCAGCTGGTGGCGATGCCGCTCAGCGCGCTGATGCTGCTCGAATCGCTGGACGTGCAGCCCGGCCAGTGGATCGTGCAGAACGCGGCCAACGGCGCGGTGGGCACCACCCTGGCCATGCTCGCGGCAGCCCGTGGTGTGCGCGTGCTGAGCCTGGTGCGCCGCGACGATGGCGTCGAGCGGTTGCGTGCCGCCGGCGTGGAGCCTGCGCTGGCGACCGACGGCGAAGGCTGGCGCCAGGCGGCGCGCGCGCTGCTGGGCGAGGCCGGTGCGCGTGCGGCGGTGGATTCGGTGGGCGGCCAGGCCAGCGGCGAACTCGCCGCGCTGCTGGGCGAGGGCGGAACCCTGGTCTCGTTCGGGGCGATGAGCGGCGAGCCGATGGTCATCCCGTCGGGCGACGTGATCTTCCGCCAGCTCACGGTGCGCGGCTTCTGGGGCAGCCAGGCCAGCCGCGCGATGCCGGCCGCGCGCAGGCGCGAACTGGTCGCCGAACTGGTGCAGCGCGCCGCCACCGGCAGCCTGCGCCTGCCGGTGGACGCGGTCTACGGGCTGGACCAAGTGGCGCAGGCCGCGGCGGCCAGCCTGCGCCCGGGCCGCGGCGGCAAGGTGCTGCTGCGCGGCTGAGCGCCGCGCGGCATCACTGCGCGGTGACGGTCTCGAGGATGCGCTTGCCCGTGGCGATGTCCTCGGCCTGTTCGCGCGCGTCGGCCGGCTGCGCGGCCGGCGCCTGCGCCGCGCCGCCGCAGCTGCCGGCCATCAGCGGGCAATGCTCGGACATGTAGTCGATCTCGAGGTTGAGCCGCTCGAGCAGGAAGTCCACGAAGGCGCGCACCTTCGGCGACTGCCCGTGGCCACGCGGGAACACGGCGTTGAACTGGTAGTCGCCACCGCTCCAGCCGGCCAGTACGCGCCTGACCGCGCCGTGCTCGACCGCGGTCTTGACCATCACGTCCGCGCCGATCACCAGCCCTTCGCCGCACAGCAGCGCGCCCTTGAGCGCGGCCGGGTCGTTGACGACGAGGATCGGGTTGATCGGGAACTGCTGGCGGCCGTTGCCGTCGTCGAGCGACCACGCATAGCCCTGGCCGTGGCGGTGCTTGGGCATGGCGAGCGTGCGGTGGTACTGCAGTTCGTCGGGATGCAGCGGCTCGCCGTAGCGCTCGATGTAGGCGCTGCCGGCATACACCTGCGTGTGCAGCGTGCCGAGCCGGCGCGCGACGAAGCTCGAATCGGGCAGGGGCCCCATCCGCAGCGCCACGTCGATTTCGCCGGCGATCATGTCCAGCGGTTCGTTGGACAGGATCATCTCCACCCGCACCTCGGGATGGCGCATGTGGAACTCGCCCAGCAGCGGCGCGATCTTGTCGATGCCGATCGAGTAGGGCGCGGTGAAGCGCAGCCAGCCGCGCGGACCGGCCTGCAGCTGGCTCACCGCGCTTTCGGCCTCGCTCAGGTCGCGCGCGATGCGCTGCGAATGCTCGAAGTACACGTTGCCAGCCTCGGTGAGGCCGAGCTTGCGCGTGGTGCGATGGAGCAGCTGCGCGCCCAGGCGCGATTCGAGTTCCTGCACCTTGCGGCTGACCGTGGTCTTGGGAAGTCGCAGTGACTTGGCCGCGGCGATGAAGCTGCCGTGCTCGACCACCTTGACGAAAATGAGGGTGTCGTTGAGATCGTGCGACATCGCTGCTCTCCATGCTTCGGTGGGGGGCGGCCGTCATTGGCCCGCCTGCTGGACAATTATTCCCTCAATCAGGGACTAATCAAGTCCGGATTATGCGCGCAGGATGTGCGCCATCCCCGCCGATGGACGCCGCCATGCGCACCGCGCCACGCCGCTACCTGTCCCGGGCCAGCCTCGTCCTGCTCTTCGCCGTGGACCTGCTCGCCTTGGTCGCACTCGTTACGGATCAGTTGCTTGCAGTAGGTCGCGTGACCAGCTGGCTGCTGGCGGCCGTGCTCACCACGGCCCTGATGCCGGTGCTGCTGCGTCTGGTCGACCACGTCTTTGTTGCCGCCCGTGCGGCGTCTGACGTGCGGATTCCGGGAGAAACATTCCCATGAGCGGGATAATTGCATCCGGGACAATGCCCAGCGCCCTGGTCGTGCTGGGGGCCGCCGGCGCGATCGGCGCCGGGGTGGTGGACGCCGCGCTCGAATCGGGACGCGCCGTCGTGGCGGTGGGGCTCGACGCTGCCGCGCACGAGGCGCTGCGCGCACGCCATCCCGCGGCCCGACTGGTGGTGGCCGATGCGGCGATCACCAGTGACGCGGCCGCCGCCGCGCTCGCCGCGGGGCTGCGCGAGGGCGGCATCGTGGTGGATGGCGTGGTCGCCAGCCTCGCCGGCACGCATCGCTGCGGCCGCCTGATCGACGAGCCGGCCGACCTGCTGCGCCGCACCCTCGACCAGGACCTGCTGCCGCACCTGTTCGCCGCGCGCCACCTGCTGCCGCTGCTGCGCCACGACAGCGGCGGCTACGTGCTGGTCGGCGGCGCGGGCGGGCGCTATCCCTGGGCGGGCTACGGCCATTGCTCGATCGCCGCCGCGGCGCTGCGGATGATGGCGCGCGTGCTCAACGACGAGGCCGGGCGCCAGGGCCAGCGCGTGCAGCTGCTGTCGATCGATGCGCCGGTCCGCGCCGGCGCCACCGAAGAGGCGCTGGCGCTCGGGCGCCGCGCGCTGTCGATGCTCGAGGGCGCCAGCCGTGGCGGGGCCGCCATCGTCGACTACGCCGCGCCCATGACCTCCCAGGTCATCGCCAATGCGCAGCCCCCCGCGGCATCGTCCAGCCCTGTCCCCGGGCGCGTCGCGCCCGCCGCGGCCGCCGCGGCCGCGGTTCCGGGCCGGCGCGACCTGCGTGCGGCGCGGGCGCTGCTTGCCGCGATCGCCTCTCCCATGCCTCCAGGAAGCTTCCAAGATGAATACTGCTGATCACACCCCGATCCTCCGTTCCGGCCTGCGTGCCGCGCGGCTGCTGCCGGTGCTGCTCGCCGCGGCGCTCGCCGTGGCCTGCGGCAGCCAGGCCGCGTCCGGCGACGGCGCGCCGCCAGCGCCCGAGGTCAGCGTCGCCCCGGTGCTCGCGCGCGAGGTGCAACAGTGGGACGACTTCACCGGCCGGGTGAGCGCGGTGGAAACAGTCGACCTGCGGCCGCGCGTGAGCGGCTACGTGCAGCGCGTGGCCTACGAGGAAGGGCAGCTGTTGCGCAAGGGCGATGCGCTGTTCGAGATCGACCCGCGCCCATACCGCGCAGCGCTCGACCGTGCCGAAGCCGACCTGCAGCGCGCGCTCAGCGAAGCGCGACTGGCCGCGGCGCAGAACGTGCGCGCCAAGGCGCTGGTGGAAGCGCGCGCGATCTCCAACGAGGAGTTCGAGACGCGCAGCGCCGCCTCCGCGCAGGGCCAGGCCGCGGTGCGCGCGGCCGAGGCCGCGGTGGCCGCTGCGCGCCTGGACCTGCAGTTCACCACGGTGCGCTCGCCGATCGACGGACGCGCCGGGCGTGCGCTGGTCACCGAGGGCAACCTCGCCCAGGCCGACGCCACCCTGCTGACCACCGTGGTCTCGCAGGACCCGGTGCACGTCTACTTCGATGCCGACGAGCAGACCTGGCTGCGCTACAGCCGCGCCGCGGCCGGCGGCGATCGCGCGGGCACCGGCAACGCGGTGCGCGTGGCCCTGGCCGGCGAGGACGGCTACCCGCACGCCGGCACGGTCGACTTCGTCGACAACCGGATCGATCCGGCCACCGGCACGATCCGCGCGCGCGCGGTGCTGCGCAATCCCGACGGCATGTTCACCCCGGGCCTGTTCGCCCGCGTGCAGCTGGAAGGTGGCGCGCGCGCGACGGCGCTGCTGATCGACGACAAGGCCGTGCTCACCGACCAGGATCGCAAGTACGTCTACGTGCTGGGCGAGGGCAGCACCGCGCAGCGCCGCGACGTGGTGCTCGGGCGCATGGCCGACGGCCTGCGCGTGGTGCGCTCGGGCCTGGCGGCCAACGACAAGGTGATCGTCAACGGCCTGCAGAAAGTGTTCATGCCGGGCATGCCCGTGGCGGCCAAGCCGGTGCCGATGGCGCCTGCCGCCGCCGGTGACCGCGTGGCCACCGCGAACTAGCCGCGCGACCCGCGCCGCCCGCCGCGACCCGCGCGCGGGCGGGCCGCAACAGGCAATGCGCCCGCCGTCCGCGGCGAGGCGCGCGTTTCCCGGGCCGCTCCCCTCGGCCCGTCCGGCGGCGGCCTTCCCGTCCCCTCCCCATCGAGGGGAAGGCCGCCGGGCCGGAATCTCCACCAGCGCGCACGCGGCCCTGCCGCAAGGACCCTTCCACATGGACTTTTCCCGCTTCTTCATCGACCGCCCGATCTTCGCCGCGGTGCTGTCGATCGTGATCTTCGCCGCCGGCCTGATCTCGATCCCGCTGCTGCCCATCGGCGAATACCCCGAGGTGGTGCCGCCCTCGGTGGTGGTGCGCACGGTCTACCCCGGCGCCAACCCCAAGGTGATCTCCGAAACGGTGGCCACCCCGCTGGAGGAGGCGATCACCGGCGTGGAGGACATGATGTACGTCAAGTCGGTGGCGGGCTCGGACGGCGTGCTGCAGCTGACCGTGACCTTCCGCCCCGGCACCGACCCCGACGAGGCCACGGTCAAGGTGCAGAACCGCGTCTCGCAGGCGCTGGCGCGCCTGCCCGAGGACGTGCGCCGGCAGGGCGTGACCACGCAGAAGCAGTCGCCGGTGTTCCTGATGGTGGTGCACCTGACCTCCGAGGATGGCCGTTACGATTCGCTGTACCTGCGCAACTACATGCGCCTGCACGTGCGCGACGAACTCTCGCGCATCGACGGCGTGGGCGATGCGCAGCTGTTCGGCGGCGGCGACTACGCGATGCGGCTGTGGCTGGACCCCGACAGGATCGCCTCGCGCGGCCTGACCGCCGGCGACGTGCTGCGCGCCGTGCGCGAGCAGAACGTGCAGGTCTCGGCCGGCCAGCTGGGCGCCGAGCCGATGGCCAACGGCAGCGACTTCCTGCTGCCGATCAACGCGCGCGGGCGTCTGGAAAGCGTGGAGGAGTTCGGCGACATCGTGCTCGATGCCGGCGCCGGCGGCGAGATCGTGCGCCTGCGCGACGTGGCCCGCATCGAACTGGCCGCCGGCGATTACACCCTGCGCGCGCGCCTGGACGGCAAGAACGCCGCCGCGATCGGCATCTTCCAGGCGCCGGGCGCGAACGCGCTGCAGATCCGCGACGCGGTGGTGGCGAAGATGGACGCGCTGCGCCCGGGCCTGCCGCCCGGGGTCGAGATCCAGTCGATCTACGACACCACGGTGTTCGTGCGCGACTCGATCAAGTCGGTGATCACGACCCTGCTCGAGGCGACCCTGCTGGTGGTGCTGGTGGTGATCCTGTTCCTGCAGACCTGGCGCGCCTCGATCATCCCGCTGCTGGCGGTGCCGGTGTCGGTGGTCGGCACCTTCGCGGTGCTGCACATGCTGGGCTACTCGATCAACACCCTGACCCTGTTCGGCCTGGTGCTGGCGATCGGCATCGTGGTGGACGACGCCATCGTGGTGGTGGAGAACGTGGAGCGCCACATCGAGCTGGGCGCGAGCCCGCTGGAGGCCGCGCACCTGGCCATGCGCGAGGTGTCCGGCCCGATCGTCGCCATCGCGCTGGTGCTGTGCGCGGTGTTCGTGCCGATGGCCTTCCTCACCGGCGTGACCGGCCAGTTCTACAAGCAGTTCGCGGTGACCATCGCCATCTCCACCGTGATCTCGGCGATCAACTCGCTCACGCTGTCGCCGGCGCTGGCGGCCAAGCTGCTGCGCCCGCACGACGCGCCCAGGGACGGTCTCACGCGCGCGATCGACCGGCTGTTTGGCTGGGCGTTCCGGCCCTTCAACCGCTTCTTCAACCGCAGCTCGCAGCGCTACGAAGGCGCGGTGGCGCGCGCGCTGGGCAGGCGCGGCGCGGTGTTCCTGGTCTACCTGGTGCTGCTGGCCGGCGCGGCGGTGATGTTCAAGGCGGTGCCGGCCGGCTTCATCCCGGTGCAGGACAAGCTGTACCTGATCGCCGGCGTGAAGATGCCCGAGGGCGCCTCGATCGAGCGCACCGACGCGGTGATGAAGAAGATGGCGGCGATCGCGATGGAGATCGACGGCATCGAGCACGAGGTCGCCTTCCCGGGCCTCAATCCGCTGCAGTTCACCAACACGCCCAACAACGGCGTGGTGTTCTTCGGCCTCAAGCCGTTCTCCGAGCGCTCGCGCAGCGCCGAGGACATCACCGCGGAACTCAACGCGAAGCTGTCCACGATCCAGGAAGGCTTCACCTTCGCCTTCATGCCGCCGCCGATCCAGGGCCTGGGCAACGGCTCGGGCTGGTCGCTGTTCGTCGAGGACCGCACCCGCCTGGGCTATGGCGCGCTGCAGGAGGCGGTGCAGGCCTTCCAGGGCGCGGCGGCGCAGACGCCGGGCCTGGGCTATCCGATCACCAGCTACCAGGCCAACGTGCCGCAGCTGGACGCGGTGGTGGACCGGGTCAAGGCCAAGGCCCAAGGCGTACCGCTGACCGAACTGTTCGAAACCCTGCAGACCTACCTGGGCTCGGCCTACGTCAACGACTTCAACATGTTCGGCCGCACCTGGCAGGTGATCGCGCAGGCCGACGGCGGCTTCCGCGACCAGGTCGAGGACATCGCCAACCTGCGCACGCGCAACGCTGCCGGCGACATGGTGCCGGTCGGGGCGATGGTGGACATCCGCCAGACCTATGGCCCCGACCCTGTGATCCGCTTCAACGGCTATCCGGCCGCCGACCTGATGGGAGAGGCCGACCCGCGCCTGCTGTCCTCGGGCGAGGCCATGGCCAAGGTCACCGAACTGGCGCGGCAGGCATTGCCGGCGGGGATGGACATCGGCTGGAGCGACCTGAGCTACCAGCAGGCCACCCAGGGCGGCGCGGCGCTGGTGGTGTTCCCGCTGGCGGTGCTGCTCGCCTTCCTGGTGCTGGCGGCGCTGTACGAGAGCTGGACCCTGCCGCTGGCGGTGATCCTGATCGTGCCGATGACCATCCTGTCCGCGCTGTTCGGCGTGTGGCTGAGCGGCGGCGACAACAACGTGTTCGTGCAGGTGGGCCTGGTGGTACTGATGGGGCTGGCCTGCAAGAACGCGATCCTGATCGTGGAGTTCGCGCGCGAGCTGGAACTGCAGGGCAAGGGCATCGTCGAGTCGGCGCTGGAAGCCTGCCGCCTGCGCCTGCGCCCGATCGTGATGACCTCGGTGGCCTTCATCGCCGGCACGGTGCCGCTGGTGCTCTCGTCCGGCGCCGGCGCCGAGGTGCGCTCGGTCACCGGCATCACCGTGTTCGCCGGCATGCTCGGAGTCACGATCTTCGGCCTGTTCCTGACCCCGGTGTTCTACGTGGCCCTGCGCAAGCTGGCCAACCGCCCGCTTGTCTCGCACGGCCCGGCCCAGGTCGAGCCGGGCACGCCGGCCCGGATCGACGCCTGAACCTGCCACGTCCGCAAACGGCCGGCCCGAGCGCCGGCCGCGCCACAGACTGATCCCGCGGCGACGCCGCGTCTTCCCGACTCCAAGGACCCGCTCCCCATGAACGCATCTCCTCGTATCGCCCTCGTCACCGGCGCCACCCGCGGCATCGGCCTGGAGACCGTGCGCCAGCTGGCCCAGGCCGGCGTCCACACCCTGCTGGCCGGGCGCGACCGCGAACGCGCCACGGTCGCCGCGCGCGAACTGCAGGCCCAGGGCCTGCCGGTCGAAGCGGTGGTGCTGGACGTCACCGACGAGGCAAGCATCGCCGCCGCCGCGGCCGAGGTCGAAGCGCGCCACGGCCGCCTCGACATCCTGGTCAACAACGCCGGCGTCGTGCTCGACGACGTCGCCAGGGGCGTGTCCGGGCAGCCGCAGTCCACCTGGCGCGACACGTTCGACACCAACGTGTTCGGGCTGGTCGCGGTGACCCAGGCCTTCCTGCCCCTGCTGCATCGCTCGCGCGCCGGGCGCATCGTCAACGTGTCCAGCGCACTGGGCTCGTTGACCCTGCATTCGGACCCGGCGTCCTTCATCTACGACTACAAGGTGCCCGCCTACAACGTCTCCAAGAGCGCGGTGAATGCCTGGACCGTGCAACTGGCCTGGGAGCTGAAGGACAGCGCGATCAAGGTCAACACCATCCACCCCGGTTACGTGCGCACCGAGATGAACCGGGTCGACGGCGAGCAGCACGGCGAACTCGAAGTCGCCGACGGTGCGCGCACCAGCGTGCGCCTGGCGCTGATCGACGAGGACGGCCCCAACGGCGGCTTCTTCTACATGGAGGAGGTGCTGCCATGGTGAGCCGGCTTGCGATCGGCGCGCTGGCGGCCGCCCTGCTGGCCGCCTGCACGGTCGGTCCCGACCACGTGCGCCCGCACATGGCCGTGCCCGAGCGCTTCGATGCCGGCGGTCCGGTGCAGGGCGGCGCCGACGGGGCCGCCTCGGCGGCGGTGTTCGACGATGCCTTCCTGCAGGGACTGGGCGATCCGCAACTGGCGCAGCTGGTGGACGAGGCGCTGCACGCCAACCACGACCTGCGCATCGCGCTGTCGCGCGTGGACCGCGCCAATGCCCTGCTGCGCGGCGCGCGACTGGATGCGTTGCCGGCGGCCACCGCCCAGGGCGAGGTCGCCGACGTGCGCAGCAGCGCCGCGCAGGCGCCGGGCCTGGACCGCGATGCGCGCGATGGCGAGCAGTGGAGCGCGGGGATTTCGGCCGCCTGGGAGCTGGACCTGTTCGGCCGCGTGCGCCGCGCGATCGAGGCCGGCCGCGCCGGCGCCGGCGCCAGCGCGGCCGACCTGCGCGCGGTGCAGGTCGCCGTGGCTGGCGAGGTCGCCACCACCTATGTCGAGCTGCGCGGCCTGCAGGAACGGCTGCGCGTGGCGCGCGCCAACCGCGACAACCAGGCGCGCACCGTGGAACTGGTGCAGGCGCGGCTGGACGCCGGCGCCGGCACCGAGTTCGACAGCGCCCGCGCACGCGCCCAGCTCGAGGGCACGGCGGCGCGGATCCCGGCGCTGGAAGCCCGGCTGCAGGTGGCCATGCACCGCCTGGCGGTGCTGACCGGTCGCGATCCGGGGGCGCTGGTCGCCAGCCTCGCGCCGCCGCGCTCGCTGCCGGCACTGCCGCCGCGCATCGATCCGGGCGCGCCTGGCGAACTGCTGCGCGCTCGCCCGGACGTGGCCGCGGCCGAGGCCCGGCTGCATGCGGCCACCGCCGGGATCGGCGTGGCCACCGCCGACCTGTTCCCGCGCTTCACCCTGGGCGGGCTGATCGGCAGCCAGGCGGCCGATGTCGACGCGCTGTTCGAGCGCGACAGCCAGACCCGTTTCGTGGCGCTGGGCATCGACTGGTCGTTCCTGGACGTGGGCCGGGTGCGCGCCCGCATCGCCGCGGCCACCGCCGAGGCCGAAGGCGAACTGGCGCGCTACCAGCAAAGCGTGCTGCTGGCGCTGGAGGACACCGAGAACGCCCTGGTCCGGCACGCCCGCGCACGCACCGAGGACGCGCATCTGGAGCGCGCCGCGATCGACGCCGCGCAGGCCGCGCAGCTGGCGCGGGCGCGCTTCGAGGCCGGGGCCTCGGGCCTGCTCGACGTGCTCGACGCCGAGCGCGTGCAGCTGCAGACGCAGGACGCCTTCGCCGATGGCCGCAGCCGCAGCGTGGCCAGCGCGGTGGCGCTGTACCGCGCGCTGGCCGGCGGCTGGCCGCAGCGACTGCCCGAGCGCGAGCGCCTGGCCGGGCAGCGCTGACCGGGCCGGCTGGGGTCGGCCCCAGCTGGCGGACGCAGGCGCAGCGGGCCTAGCGTGGGCCCGACGCCATGGGGAGGCGCCGCCCTCCCATGAGCGGGGAACGCCAGCATGAGCCTCAACGCCGTCGACAGCTCCAGCCACGCCGCTGCCCGCGAAGCGTCCTCGTCCACGCCCGGACGCTTCGACTACGACCGCATCGAGGGCGTGCGCGGCAATCCCCACGTGACCGCGGCCTTCCTGCGCGAGGTCGAGGCGATGGCCGGGCGCCTGGGCACCCGGCCCGAATACCTGCTGGCGGTGATGAGCTTCGAGACCGGCGGCTCGTTCAGCCCGGCCGAGCGCAATGGCGCCGGCAGCGGCGCCACCGGCCTGATCCAGTTCATGCCGGCCACCGCCCCGGAACTGGGCACCAGCACCGAGGCGCTGGCGCGGATGAGCGCGCTGGAGCAGCTCCAGTACGTGGAACGCTATTTCGCCCGCCGCTCCGATCCGGCCGACCTCGGCACCCTCGAAGGCGTGTACACCACGGTGCTGTACGGCAGCCCGCGCCCGGATCCGGGCGCCACCCTGTTCGCGCAGGGCAGCGCGGCCTACCGGATGAACGCGCCGCTCGATCTGAATGGCGATGGCCGCATCACCGCCGGCGAGGCCACGCGGTTCGTGCGCGAGCGGGTGGAGGGCGAGCTCGGTGCGCCCGCCGGACCGGCGCCACGGCCATCGCCGGCGCCGGGTCCGCAACCGGAGGCGCCGGCCGGCGGCGGCCACCGGATCGAGCCCGGCGACACGCTGGGCGCGCTGGCCGCGCGCTTCGGCACCAGCGTCGCGGCGCTGGCCCGCGCCAACGGCATCGCCAATCCCGACCTGATCTACGCCGGCAACCGCCTGGAGGTGCCGGGCGCGGCCGCCGCGGCCTATACGGTGCAGCCGGGCGATACGCTGTCGGGACTGGCCGCGCGCTTTTCCACCAGTGTCGGCGCGCTGATGGCGGCCAATCCGCAGGTCCGCGACTCGGACCTGATCCACGTCGGCGAGCGCCTGCGCCTGCCCGGCGCGGCGCAGTCCCCAGCGCCGGCACCTGCCTCCGCGCCCGCCGCGCCGCCCCCGGCGGCGCCGTTCATCGGGCCGGTCATCAGCCATGCGCCCTACACCGTCTACAGCACCGGAGAGCGCTCGCCCGTGCAGCTGCGCGATGGCGGGCAGATGCAGCCGCACCACGACTACCAGAGCGCGAACCGCGACGGCCAGCGGCTGGAGGTGCGCGACGTGGTCCTGCACCGGCCTGGCCAGTCCCAGACCGGCCAGGCCGTGCCTGCGCCGATCGCCGGCGAGGTGATCCATGCCGGCGCCAAGGGCAGCGCCGGCAACGCGGTGGGGCTGCGCGGCGCCGACGGGCGGGTGGCCTGGGTCTTCCACCTGTCCAGCGTCGATGTGCGCGTCGGCCAGACCGTGGGCTACGGACAGGCCCTGGGCAACCAGGGCTCGACCGGCAATTCCACCGGGCCGCACGTACACATCGAGGCCGCGCCCGCCCTGATCCAGCGCTGGGTCAACGACCTGCTCGACGGCCGCTTCGACGGCCGCCAGGGCTGAGCGCGGGCGCGGGTGGGGCGCCACGTCGCGCTGCTGGCCTGCAGCCTGCTGCTGGTCGCCTGTGGCGCCGCGCCGCGGCCGGCGGCCGGGCAGGAAGCCGCGCCCCTGCCGGCCGACATCGTGCGCGCCCTGCAGACCGACGAGCGCGTGCTCGACTGCCCGGGCGCCCTGGCTGCCGGCGGCTTCGCCGCCGACTGGGTGCGCGTGCGCCGGGTCGACCTGGACGGGCAGGGCGCGGTGGACTGGCTGGTCGAGGGCCTCCACCCCTGCCTGCGCCGCGATGGCCGGGCCGACTGGTGGCTCTATGCCGACGACGGCCCGCAGCGGCGGTTGCTGGAGCGGATCCGCGATGCGCGCGCGGTCGAGGTGCTGCCCGCGCCCGCCGGCGCAGCGGCCGCGTTGCGGGTGGAAACCGCCTCGGGTGCGCGCGTGCTGCGCTACGCCCAGGGCGGACACTGAGGGTCGGGCGCGCTGGCCGCGCTAAAATTGCGGCCCCCGAGTGCAGCAGGAGCCTGCCTTGAACGAATCCGACGACGCCCGCCACGGCGTATCGCGCGCGCAGGCCGAGGATGCGGTGCGCACCCTGCTGCGCTGGGCCGGCGACGACCCGCAGCGCGAGGGCCTGCTGGACACGCCGCGGCGCGTGGTCAAGGCCTATGGCGAGTGGTTCAGCGGCTACGCCATGGACCCGGACGAATACCTGGCGCGGACCTTCGAGGAGGTGGCCGGCTACGACGAGATGATCGTGCTGCGCGACATCGAGTTCGAGAGCCACTGCGAGCACCACATGGCGCCGATCATCGGCCGCGTGCACGTGGGCTACCTGCCCGACGGCAAGGTGGTGGGGATCAGCAAGCTGGCGCGGGTGGTGGACGCCTATGCGCGCCGCTTCCAGGTGCAGGAGAAGCTGACCGCGCAGATCGCCGGCTGCATCCGCCGCGCGCTGGCGCCGCTGGGCGTGGGCGTGGTGGTCGATGCCAGCCACGAATGCATGACCACGCGCGGCGTGCACAAGCGCGGCGTGAGCATGGTCACCTCGACCATGCTGGGCAGCTTCCGCGAGGACGCGCGCACCCGCGCCGAGTTCCTGCGCTTCATCGAAACGGGCGGCGGACGCCGCTGATGGACGCCTGCCCCTGCGGCAGCGGCCGCGCCTACGCCGAGTGCTGCGGGCCGCTGCACGCCGGCGCGGCGGCGGCCGATGCCGAGGCGCTGATGCGCTCGCGCTACAGCGCCTACGTGCGCGAGGACGCGGACTACCTGCTGCGCAGCTGGCATCCGTCCACGCGCCCGGATGCGCTGGCCTTCGACGAGCCGCGGCCGGTGTGGCTGAAGCTCGAGGTGCTGTGGCACAGGCCGACCGGCCCGGACAGCGCCGAGGTGGAATTCGTCGCGCGCTACCGCGTCGGCGGCGGCAGCGTGGTGCGCATGCGCGAGCACAGCCGCTTCCTGCGCGAGGACGGGCGCTGGTACTACCTGGACGCGGTCGGCGGCTGAGCCGCCGGGCGCCGGCGTCCGCACGGCGCCGCGCACCGGCGACGCGACGTCTTCACGTTTCGGCCCGCGGCCCCGGCGATATGCTGCCCGGCGGTCATGCGGGGACTCCAGATGGTCCGTTACCTCGTCGTTGCCGTGCTCTGCGCGGCGCCTGCCACCTGGGCCATGGCCCGGCAGCCGGCCCAGCCGCGCGCCGAAGCGGTCGCGCCGGCAACACCCGCGCCCGCGACGCCGGTGGTGCAGGACGACCCGCTGTACAGCGCCTGCGTGAATGGCCGGCTGCGCCAGCAGGCGATCGCGGCCGGCATCCCGGGCGAGGCCTTCGACCGCTACATGGCCGGGATCACCCCGGACCGCAGCGTGCTCGCCCTGCTCGACGCGCAGCCCGAGTTCACCACCCCGATCTGGGACTACCTGGCCGGCTTGGTCGACGAGGAACGCGTGGCCGACGGCAAGGCGATGCTGCAGGCGCACGCGCCGCTGCTGGCGCGGGTGGCGGCGCAGTACGGCGTGGACCCGGAGACGGTCGTCGCGGTCTGGGGCGTGGAGAGCGACTACGGACGCATCTCGGGCAAGCGGCCGTTGCTGCAGTCGCTGTCGATGCTCTCGTGCTTCGGCCGGCGACAGGATTTCTTCCGCGGCGAGTTCCTGGCCAAGCTGCGGCTGCTGCAGTCCGGCGACCTGCGCGACCCGGCCATCACCGGCTCCTGGGCTGGGGCCTTCGGGCATACCCAGTTCATGCCCAGCACCTACGCGCGCGTGGCCGTGGACTTCGACGGCGACGGCCGCCGCGACCTGGTCGGCAGCATCCCCGACGCGCTCGCCTCCACCGCCAACTACCTGCGCATGGGCGGCTGGCAGAGCGGCCAGCCCTGGGGCTGGGAGGTGAAGCTGCCCGAGGACTTCGACCCCGCCCTGGCCGGGCGCGGCAAGCGGCGCGCGCTGTCGGACTGGGCGTCGCGCGGCGTGCGCCGCATCGACGGGGCGCCGATCGCGCCCTCGGACGCACGCGGCGCGATCCTGATGCCGGCCGGACGCGGCGGCCCGGCGTTCCTGGTGCTGCGCAACTACGACGCGATCTATTCCTACAACGCGGCGGAAAGCTACGCACTGGCGATCGCCACCCTGGCCGACAGGCTGCGCGGCGGCAGCGGCCTGGCGACACCCTGGCCAACGGACGATCCGGGACTGTCGCGCGCGCAGCGGCGCGAACTGCAGACCCTGCTGCTGGCGCGCGGCCACCCCATCGGCGAGGTCGACGGCATGATCGGCACCGCCACCCGCCGCGCGATCCAGAGCGAGCAGCAGCGCCTGGGCCTGTCGCCCGCCGACGGACGCGCCGGCCAGCGCATCCTCGCCGCGCTGCGCGGCACGCCCTGAGCCCGGGCGCCGATTGGCGCCATGGGAGGCCGCCCGCGGGCGCGGCCGCGGGCCTGGCGATTGGCCGCATAATGCGCGCCCGTTTCCGCCGGTCGTGCAGTGAGCACATCGCCACCAGGTCCGCGCAAGGCTGCGCTGGCCTTCATCTTCCTGGTCGTGTTGATCGACGTGCTCGCCTTCGGGCTGATCATCCCGGTGCTGCCCCACCTGGTCGAGGAGTTCACCGGCAGCGCGGCCAGCGCCGCGTTGTGGATCGGCGTGTTCGGCACCGTGTTCGCCGCGGTGCAGTTCCTGTGCTCGCCGATCCAGGGCGCGCTGTCGGACCGCTACGGGCGCCGCCCGGTGATCCTGCTCTCGTGCCTGGGGCTGGGCGCGGATTTCCTGGTCATGGCGCTGGCCCCGGGGCTGTGGTGGCTGCTGCTGGCACGGGTGCTGGCCGGCGTGTTCTCGGCCAGCTTCACCACCGCCAACGCCTATGTCGCCGACGTGGTGCCGGCCGAGCGCCGCGCGCGCAGCTACGGCCTGATCGGCGCCGCCTTCGGCGTGGGCTTCACCATCGGCCCGGTGATCGGTGGCTGGCTGGGCGAGATCGACCTGCGCCTGCCGTTCTGGTTCGCCGCCGGGCTGGCCCTGCTCAACTTCTGCTACGGCCTGTTCGTGCTGCCAGAATCGCTGCCGCCGCAGTCGCGCTCGGCGCGCTTCGACTGGCGCGCGACCCGGCCGCTGGCGGCGCTGGCCCTGCTGCGACGCTACCCGGCGATCGTCGGCCTGGCGGCGGTGGTGTTCATCGCCAACCTGGCGCATTACGTCTATCCCAGCGTGTTCGTGCTGTTCGCCGACGTGCGCTTCGGCTGGGGCCCCTGGCAGGTCGGCTGGGTGCTGCTGCTGGTGGGCGTGTGCAGCGTGCTGGTCAACGTGGCGGTGGTCGGGCGCGTGGTGCACGCACTGGGCGAGCGCCGTGCGCTGATCCTGGCGCTGTGCTGCGGCACGGCCGGCTTCGTCATCTACGCCTTCGCCGGCCAGGGCTGGATCTTCCTGCTGGGCCTGCCGGTGAGCGCGCTGTGGGCCATCGCCTCGCCGGCCTGCCAGGCGCTGATCACCCGCCAGGTGGACGCGGACATGCAGGGCCGCATCCAGGGCGCGCTGATGAGCCTGGTGTCGGTGGCGGGGATCATCGCGCCGATCGCCTTCGCCAGCGTGTTCGGCCTGTTCATTGGCGAGCGCGCGCCGGTCGCTTTCCCGGGCGCGCCGTGGTTGCTGGCGGCGATGCTCCTGGCGGCCGGCGCCTTCATCGCCTGGCGCTACGCCCCGCGTCCGGCCCGCTGAGCGACGGGCCGCGCGTGCGCCTTGCCGCGTGCCCGCGGCGGTGCCACAGTCGCGGCTGGGACGACATTCCAGGGAAACAGACGATGCGAAGGATCCTGCTGCCGGGCCTGGCCCTGGCCACCGCCGTGCTCGCCGCCTGCGCCGGCTACGAGGTGCGCGACCGCAATGCCGCGGTCGATGCGAATCCGGCCTGCGCCAGCCGCCCCGACCGGCCCGGCGAACCGGTGCCCACCGCCTGCGAGCGCAGCGTCGAGGCCAGCTGGAGCAGCGAGCGCCGCGACAGCGCGCCGGTCGACTTCCGCCGCAAGCGCGACGACGACTGAGCGGCGCCGCCAGGGTCCGGCGCGGCGCCGCGGGCTCAGCCGCAGTTGATGGTCTGGATGATGCCCCGCGAGTCGGTGGTGATGGTCAGCCGGTCGTTGCGGAAGTCCATGGTCGCCACGTCGTCGGGCCCGAGCACGCGCACGCTGGTGGCGCCGCTGTCGGCGGTGGCCCTGGCGATGAGCGTTTCGGTCGCCTCCTGGCCCACCAGGTCCTGCAGGCCGTCGGCATTGCAGGTGCGGGCCGCGTCGCTGGACGGGTCGGCCGCCGGAACGGTGGCCACCGTGGCGTCGTCGCTGGCCGCCGGCGTCGCGGCCTGCGGCATGGCGTCGCCGTGGTCGCGGTCGGGCGAGCAGGCGCCGAGCAGGGCGACCAGCGCCGTGGACAGCAGCGCCGCGCGCAGCGGCGAGGGCAAGCGGGAACCAGCCATGGACACCTCCTGTGGGGGAACTCCTCCACCATAGCCGCGCTTTCGTGAAGCGCAGCCGCATCGGCGGCCTCAGCCGACCGCCGCGCGCTTGGACGCCGGCAGCGCGTTGCGGAGCATGGCGTTGAATCCGGAGGCGAGCAGGGCGAAGCCGGCCTCGGTGGGATGGATCTCGTCATACCAGAAGCCGGCATCGGCGATCGAGCCGACGCCGGAGAAGTCGGCATAGGAAAACAGGCCCGGATACGCCGCGCGGCTGGCAGCGAGCACGCGGTCGCGGAAACCCTCGACCAGCAGCCGCCAGGCGAAGCGCTCGGCCTCGGCCTTGCTGGCCAGCACCGGCCGCATCACCGGCCACAGCCACGGCCCCACCGTGCCCATCACCATCGCCGCCAGGCCGACGTTCTGCACGGTCAGCGCGCCGGGCCTGCCGATCGCCTCGCGCGACAGCGGCGCGTAGCCATGCCCCACCACGCGCAGGCCCGGCACGCCCGCCATCGCGCCGAGCAGCAGGTCGTAGCGCCCGCGCAGCCGTTCGAACACGCCATGGGCGAGCACCCGCTCGAAGGCCGCATCGGCGTCCATGCGCGGTGCGCCGGCGAACACCGCGGCCAGGCGCTCGCCCAGGCAGTCGTTGCCGCCGATGCTCAGGCACAGCAGGTCGAAGCCGCGCGCGGCGAAGCGCTCGGCATGGTCGCGGCAGGTGGCAGGCGTGAGCATCTGCGCCGCGGTCAGGCCCGGCGCGCCGAGCCGGATCGACATGCCGTCGATGCGCGCGAAGCTGTTCCAGCACAGGTTGCGGTACAGCGGCGTGCTGAACCATGAGTCGCCCCAGTAGGCGATCAGTGGCCGGCGCGCGAGGTAGGCCTGCCACTCGCGCCGCTGCCGCGAGCCGGGCGTGCCGCTGGCCGCGCGCAGCTGTTGCCAGTTCCCGTAGATGCGCCTGAGCTGCATGCGGCCCTCCGTGGCCAGTGTGGGCGAGCGCGGGGTGCGGGATCGTGACGCGCGGCCGGCTTCGCTCCGGCCAACGCGGTCCGGCGCGGGAGCCGGCCAGCCCGGGCCGTGCGGCGCGCGCGCTTTGCACTACAGTGGCCGGGGGGATCCGCCACGCACATGGAGGCTGCGGTGCGCCTGTCGAAGCTGTTGTCGATGGCCGGGAAGGCGCAGGGCGACGCGGCCGCGGCCACGCCGCCGGACCTGGCATCGGTCCGCGCCGCCGAAATGCGCACCATCCTCGGCAGCGAGGCCGGCGCCGAGGCCGCCGAGGTGGAAACCTGGGGACTGGCGCTGTCGGGCGGCGGCATCCGCAGCGCGACCTTCGGCCTGGGCGTGCTCCAGGCGCTGGCGCGGCTGGGGTTGCTGCGCTGCTTCCACTACCAGTCCACGGTCTCGGGGGGCGGCTACGTCGGCGCCTTCCTGCAGGGCCTGATCCGGCGGCACGGCTTCGCCGCCGCGTTCGCCACGCTCGCCGGCGGGGTACGCGGGGGCGACCCGCCGGTGGAAGGCCCGGGCGCGCGCCCGATCCGCCACCTGCGCGAGTACAGCAACTACCTCGCGCCGCGAAAATCGCCGTTCTCCGGCGACACGCTCGGCCTGGCCGGCAGCTACGTGCGCAACGTGCTGCTGGTGCAGGCGCAGCTGTGCGCGCTGATCCTGGCGCTGTGCCTGCTGCCGCTGCTGCTGTATGCGGGGGCCGATGCGCTGACCGCGCGCAACCCGGGCCTGCCGCTGCTGCTGGCCGGGGCCATCGGGATGGCCGCGGTCGTGCTGCTGGCCTGGGTCAGCACCTCGGCCAACCGGCGCCCGGCACCGGGCGACGACGAGCGGCCTCCGCCGCGCCCGGTGGTGCTGGCCGCACTGGCGACGATCCTCGCGCTGGCCCTGGCCTCGATGCTGGGCGCGCTGGGCCTGGCCCGGTTCCAGCGCCTGCCGTCGCTGCTGGGCGATGCGCTGTCGTGGCTGCCGCCGCCCTGGACCCTGGCGGGCGCCGACCTTGGCATCGTCACCGCCGCGCTGTACCTGCTGGTCTGGCACGCCTGGCTGCTGTTCGACCCCTGGTACGCGCGGCGTACCGCGGCCCGCGATGCGCCACCGCTGCCGCTGCAGCGCCATCCGGGGCGGTTCGTGCTGGGCACCGTGGGCGCGGCGATCTTCGCCGGCGTGGCAGTGGTGGTGGTGCGCGGCTGGCTGGCGCAATGGGCGCAGGCGCCGGCCGGGCTGTGGCACGTGCTCGTGGCCGGGCCGCTGCTGGTGTTCGCGGCGGTGGCGCTGACCGCGATCGTCCACCTGGGCCTGGCGGGGCCTGCGATGAGCGACCTGCAGCGCGAGGTCTGGGCCCGGGTCGGCGGCAAGACCCTGGCCCTGGTGATGCTGGGGATGAGCCTGACCCTGGCGCTGACGCTGTACGGCCCCTGGCTGCTGCGGCAGGGCGCGGGCCGCGGCGCGCAGGTGCTCTCGGCGCTGGGCTGGGCCGGCGTGCTGGCCTGGCTGTCGACCACGGGCGTAGGCCTGCTGGCCGCGCATGGCGCGCGCGCCGGCCGCGACGGATCGCGCCGCTGGCGCCTGCTGGACCTGGTCGCCCGGCTGGCGCCCTGGGTGTTCGTGCTGGGCCTGCTGGTGGCGCTGAGCCTGGCCGGCCATGTGCTGCTGCAGACCGCGGGCCCGGCCCTGGAGCGGCTGGCCGGCGGCGTCCCGGGGGCGGTCGTCGGCACCGGTGGGGGCGGCCTGGGCGCCTACCTGCGGGCGCTCGACGGCGCGCTGGAGGCGTACCCGCGCGCGCTGCTGCTGCTGGTGCTCGCCGCCGCACTGCTGTGGCTGCTGCTGGCCTGGGCGGTGGACGTCAACGAGTTCAGCCTCAACGCCTTCTACCGCAACCGCCTGGTGCGCTGTTACCTCGGCGCCAGCAACAGCCGCCGCAATCCCGAGCCGACCACCAACTTCGACGTGCAGGACGACCTGGTGCTGGCCGACCTGGTGCAGGTGCAGCGCCTGGACGGCGCGCGCCCGCTGTACCCGCTGATCGGCGCGGCGCTCAACCTGGTGGCGGCCAAGCAGCTGGACTGGCAGGACCGCAAGGCCGCCTCGTTCTGCCTGACCCCCGGCTGGTGCGGGCACCTGCCGCCGGACGCGCGCGCCGGCGAGCCGGTGATCGGCGACCGCGCGGCGGCCATCGCCGGCACCGCCACCGGCGGCGGGGCGCTGGCCGACCCGCTGGCCGGCTCGGTCAGCCTCGGCAGCGCGATCGCGATCTCCGGCGCCGCGGTCAACCCCAACATGGGCTACCACAGCTCGCCGGCGGTGACCTTCCTGCTCACCCTGTTCGACGCGCGCCTGGGCTGGTGGCTGCCCAATCCCTCGCACCCGGGGCGTCCGCGCGCGGACAGCGCGCCGTTCTTCGGCCGCTGGCTGCTGGCCGAACTGCTGGGGCGCACCCATGCCGGAGGCAAGTTCGTGCACCTGTCCGATGGCGGGCATTTCGAGAACCTCGGCGTGTACGAACTGGTGCGCCGCGGCTGCCGCTTCGTCCTGTGCGTGGACGCCGGCGCCGATGGCGACCGCAGCTTCGGTGACCTGGGCAACGCGGTGCACAAGTGCCGCGTCGATTTCGGCGTGGAGATCGACATCGACGTCTCGGCCCTGGTGCCGCGCGCCAACGGCCTGTCAGAGCGCAGCTGCGCGGTCGGCCGGATCGCCTATCCCGATGGCCGCACCGGCACCCTGCTCTACCTCAAGCCCACGCTCAGCGGGGAGGAGCCGCCCGACATCGCCCATTACGCGCGCAGCCATCCCTGCTTCCCGCACGAACCCACCTCCGACCAGTTCTTCGACGAGGCGCAGTTCGAGAGCTATCGCCGGCTCGGCCAGGACATCGCCGTGCGCGCGCTGGCGCCGGTGCTCGAACGCATCGGCGCCGAACCGGGCATGCCGCGCCAGGCCGAACTGGGCGTGCGCGATTCGGCGGCCAAGGAAAAGCTGCTGATCGCGCTGCGCCAGCACTGGGTGGCGCCGGTGCCGGGCGTCCCCGACCGCTTCGCCACGCACGGCCGCGCGCTGGGTTCGCTGCTGCGCCAGCTGCGCAACAATCCGCAGCTGGCGGTGCTCGATGCCCAGTTCCATCCGGCCTGGAGCGACCTGGTGCAGGCGATCTACGACCCGGACGACCCTGCGCCGCCATCGACGCTGGAGCGGCATACCCGCCTGCCGGAACCGGAGGACTTCCGCGCCTGCTTCTACTTCTGCCAGGAGCTGATCCGGCTGATGGAGGTGGTCTACCATGACCTGGCGCTGGAACACGCCTGGGACCATCCGGACAACCGCGGCTGGCTCAACGCCTTCCGCCACTGGAGCTGGGCGCCGATGTTCCGCATCGCCTGGGTGGTGGGCGCGCCCATGCTGGGCGCGCGCTTCGTGGCCTTCTGCCAGCAGCGCCTGGCCCTGCCGCGGCTGGACAACGAGGCCGAGGACCACCGCCGGGTGCTGCGGCTGGAGCGGCATGCGCCTGCCGCCGGCGAGGACTGGCGGGCGATGTGCGACCGGCTGCGCGCGCGCGGCGCGATCAACCACGTCGAGCATTCGATCCTGCTGTCCGATCCGCTGTGCGCGCATGCGGTGCGGCCCGGCCACGTCTACCTGCTGCGCCTGAAGTGGGCGGCGGTGCTGGGCGAGGCCGGCGGCTCGGCCGATACCACCCTGGGCGTGGCGGCGCTGGCCGAGGACACCCTGCGCCTGCTGCGCATCCAGGACCACGTGCGCCGGCTCGGCCTGGCCAGCGAGTTCATGCGCCTGCTGATCAACCGCCAGGCGATCTCGGCGGTCGACATCCGCGGCGGCTACTACGGCGTGGGCGGCGTGTGCCGCAACCGCGTCGCGGCGCGGCTGCAGCGCTGGCTGCTCGACGTGCTGGCGCAGGCGCGCCGGCGCCAGCGTGCGCGCCGCGAGGCCGAGTCCGCCGCGCGCGCCGCACGGCGGGCCGGCAGGCCGGAGCCGCCGGGGGCCTGAGCCCGGCCGGCGGCCGCGGCCTCGCGGGTCAGGCCGCCTGCACGATCCGCAGCGGGTTGTTCCACTCCCGCAGCAGTTCGGCCTCGCGCGCCTTGGCCGTGTGCAGGTGCGCTTCCTTGACGTGGCCGTAGCCGCGGATCTGCTCGGGCAGGCTGGCGATCTCGGCCGCCAGGTCGACGTTGCCGCTGTCGAGCTTCTCCAGCAGGCCGCCGACGGTGCGCTCGTAGTCCTCGATCAGCTGGCGCTCCATGCGCCGCTCCTGGGTGCGGCCGAACACGTCCAGCGGACCGCCGCGCAGCGATTTGAGCTTCGCCAGCAGGCCGAAGGCGCGCAGTACCCACGGGCCGTACTCGCGCTTGACCAGTTCGCCCTTGTCGTTGCGCTTGGCCAGCAGCGGCGGGGCGAGGTGGAAGTGCAGGCGGTAGTCGCCCTCGAACTGCTGCTCCAGCCGGCGGCGGAACTCGCCGCTGGTGTACAGGCGCGCCACTTCGTACTCGTCCTTGTAGGCCATGAGCTTGAAGAAATAGCGCGCCACCGCCTCGGACAGGTCGTTCGAACCCGGTGCCCGGACCCGCTCGGCCTCGCGCACGCGTGCGACGAAGTCCGAGTAGCGCCTGGCGTACTTCGCGTCCTGGTAGTCGGTGAGGAAGGCGACGCGGCGCGCGATCAGCTCGTCCAGCGAACGCGACAGGCGCAGGTCGTCCAGCGGCAGGAAGGCGACGGCGTCGGTGCGGGCATGGGCCGGCACGTGGCGCAACTCGTCCTCGGCGCGCTGCGGGCGCGGCGCCGAGGTCGCGCCCCATTCGGTGCTTTCCCACTCGCCCGGCGGCAGCGCGTCGAGCGCGCGCGGCGTGGCCTCGGCCAGGGTCGGCGCGTTGCGCACCACGCCGGCGGCCTCGTACACCGACTCGGGGTCGATCGCGGCCAGGCGGCCCCAGGCGAAGGCGGTCTTGTTCATCTCGACCGCCGCGCCGTTGAGTTCGACCGCGCGCATCAGCGATTGGAACGACAGCGGCACCAGGCCGCGCTGCCATGCATAGCCGAGCATGAACAGGTTCGAGGCGATCGCATCGCCCATCAGCGCGGTGGCCAGTTCGGTGGCGTCGACCTGCAGCGGCGCCTGGCCGCCCAGCGCCTGGGTCACGGCCTGCACGATCTCGGCGGCGGGGAACTGCATGTCCGGGCGCGTGGTGAAGGTGCCGGGCATCGCCTCGTAGCTGTTGAGCACCACCTGCGAGCGGCCGGCGCGCAGCTTCGACAGCGCCCAGTAGTCGTTGACCACCACCATGTCGCAGCCCAGCACCAGGTCGGCCTCGCCGGCGGCGATGCGCACGGCGTGGATGTCGTCCGGGGTCCTGGCGATGCGGATGTGGGTGGTGACCGCGCCGCCCTTCTGCGCCAGGCCGGTCTGGTCGAGCACGGTCGAGCCGCGGCCCTCCAGGTGGCCGGCCATGCCCAGCAGCGCGCCGATGGTGACCACGCCGGTGCCGCCCACGCCGGTGATCAGGATGTTCCAGGGCTGCGACAGGTCGCTGGCGAACACCGGCGGCGGCAGGCTGGCCAGGCGCGCGGCGGTCGCGGCCTTGTCGCCCTTGCGCGGCTTGCCGCCGTGCACGGTGACGAAGCTGGGGCAGAAACCCTCGACGCAGGAATAGTCCTTGTTGCAGTTGCTCTGGTCGATCTCGCGCTTGCGCCCGAACTCCGTGTCCTTGGGCAGCACGGACACGCAGAAGCTCTTCTTGCCGCAGTCGCCGCAGCCTTCGCAGACCAGGGTGTTGACGAACACGCGCTTGGCCGGATCGGCGATCTTGCCGCGCTTGCGGCGGCGGCGCTTCTCGGTGGCGCAGGTCTGCTCGTAGATCAGCACGCTCACGCCCTTGACCTCGCGCAGGCGCTTCTGCACCGCGTCCAGGTCGCGCCGGTCCTCGAACTCGGTGCCGGCGGGGAACTGCGAGCGGTCGCGCCACTTGGACAGGTCGTCGCTGACCAGGACGATGGTGTACACGCCCTCGCTGCGCACCTGGTGGGCGATCTGCGGCACGCTCAGGATGCCGTCCACCGGCTGCCCGCCGGTCATCGCCACCGCGTCGTTGTAGAGGATCTTGTAGGTGATGTTGACCCCGGCGGCGACCGACTGGCGGATCGCCAGCGAGCCGGAGTGGAAGTAGGTGCCATCGCCCAGGTTCTGGAACACGTGCGGCGTATCGGTGAAACCGGCCTGCCCGCACCAGGTGACGCCTTCGCCGCCCATCTGGGTGAAGGTGTCGGTGCTGCGGTCCATCCAGGTGACCATGTAATGGCAGCCGATGCCGCCCAGCGCGCGCGAGCCGTCGGGCACGCGGGTGCTGGTGTTGTGCGGGCAGCCCGAGCAGTAGTGCGGCACGCGCGGGAACTGCGCGCGCGGCAGCGCCAGTTCGCCCTCCTTCTGCTCCATCCAGCGCAGCACTTCGCGGATGTGCTCGGTGTCGCGGCTGCCCTCTGGCACGAACTTCTGCAGGCGCCGCGCGATCACGCCGGCGATGGTGGCCGGGGTGAGTTCGCCGGTCGAGGGCAGGATCCACTGGCCGTCCTCGTCGTACTTGCCGACGATGGACGGGCGGTCGCCTTCGAAGTTGTAGAACAGCTCCTTCATCTGGCTCTCGATGAAGGCATGCTTCTCCTCCACCACCAGGATGTCGCGCAGGCCGCGGGCGAAGGCGCGGATGCCCAGCGGCTCCAGCGGCCAGGTCATGCCGATCTTGTAGACGCGGATGCCGAGCTCGCGGCAGCGCTGCGCGTCCAGGCCGAGGTATTCGAGCGCCTGCAGCACGTCGAGATAGCTCTTGCCGGTGGTGACGATGCCGAAGCGCGCGTCGGGCGCGTCGAGCACCATGCGGTCGATGCGGTTGGCACGGGCGAAGGCCTGCGCGGCCTTGACCGCATAGCGGTGCAGGCGCATCTCCTGGTCCAGCGGCGGGTCGGGCCAGCGGATGTTGAGCCCGCCCGGCGGCAGCTCGAAGTCCTCGGGCGTGACGATCTGCAGCGCCAGCGGGTTCACGTCGACCGAGGCCGAGGATTCCACCGTCTCGGCGATGGTCTTGAAGCCCACCCAGCGGCCGGTATAGCGGCTCATCGCCCAGCCCACCAGGCCCATGTCGAGGATGTCCTGGACGCCGGCGGGGTTGAGGATCGGCATCATCGCGCTGGTGAACTCGCCCTCGCTGCCGTGCGGCAGGGTCGAGGAGCGGCAGGCGTGGTCGTCGGCGGCCAGCGCCAGCACGCCGCCGTGGCGCGAGGTGCCGGCGGCGTTGCCGTGCTTGAACACGTCGCCGCAGCGGTCTACGCCCGGACCCTTGCCGTACCACATGGCGTACACGCCATCGACCTTGGCGCCCGGGAACAGGTTGGTCTGCTGGGTGCCCCAGACCATGGTCGCGCCCAGGTCCTCGTTGAGGCCGGGCTGGAACTTCACGTTGGCCTCGGCCAGGTACTTCTTCGCCCGCCACAGCTCCAGGTCGAAGCCGCCCAGGGGTGAGCCGCGGTAGCCGGAGATGAAGCCGCCGGTGTTCAGCCCCGCGGCCTGGTCGCGCAGCCGCTGCATCAGCGGCAGCCGCACCAGGGCCTGCACGCCCGACAGGTAGATGCGCCCGTCGGTGCGCGTGTACTTGTGGTCGAGCGTGTAGTCCGGGTCGGTCACCCCGCGGGTGAGGCCGGTGTGGGCGGAGGCGGGCGAGGAGAGTTCGGCGGTGCTGGTCATGAGCGTCCTGGGCAGGCGGGCGACGCACGGCCGCTGGCCCGGGGGAGGCAGCACGGACGCCGCGGGTCCGGGTAAACGTGTCGATTGTAACGGAAGCCCCGGCGGCGGCCGTTTGCAGGGCCCCCCGGCGAGGGTATACAACGTGCCCAGGGGTCGCCCGGCAACGCCCGGCGCGCCAGGGAGGGGGACGATGTCACCCAGTCAGGCCGACACGCAGGAACGCGGTGCCTGGGCCAGGCGGCACAACCACGCCCTTGTGGCGCTGGCGCGCCACGTCTGGCAGGAGGGCTGCACCCTCGAGCATGCCTTCGCCCTGATCTGCGAGACCGCCGCCGCGACCCTGGGGGTCGAACGGGTCAACATCTGGCGCCTGGACGATGCCAGGGGCGAGTTGCATTGCCTGCACCTGCACGCCGGCGGACGCGGCCCGCGCCGGGTTCCGGCCGAGGACGCGGTATTGCCGCTGGGCCAAGACTACCGGGCCGCCCTGGACGAGGTGCGGGTGATCGACCCGAGCGCGCTCGACGGCCCGGCGCACGGGCTGGCCGCCTATCTGGCACGCAACCGCATCGGCTCGCTGCTCGATGCGCCGGTGCGTTCGGCCGGGCGGCTGGTCGGCGTGGTCTGCCACGAGCACGTCGGCGACCCGCGCCGCTGGAAGCCGGAGGACCTGGCCTTCGCCGGCAGCATCGGCGACTACATCGCGCTGGCGATGGAGATCGACCAGCGCCGCCGCCTGCAGGGCCGGGTGCGCTACCTGGAACTGCACGACCCGCACACCGGCCTGCCCAACCGCGACCACCTGCTGGACGTGGTGCATGCGGCGCTGCGTCCGGCGCACGGCGCCGAGGCCGGGCTTGCGGCGATCCACCTCGACCTGGACGCCTCGCCGCACGAGGGCGATGCCGGGCACGAGTTGCTGGTCGAGCCCGCCGCGCGCCTGCGCCGCGAACTCGACGGCGAGGCGACGCTGGCGCGGGTGCGCGGCAACGCCTTCGCCGTGCTGCCGCATCGCCAGCTGGACGACACCGGCGCGCTGCTGCTGGCCGAGCGCTGCGCGGACCTGGTGCAGCACTGCCTGGACGAGCAGGGCATCGCGGTGGTCGTCAGTGCCGGTATCGCCTTCGCCCGCGACCTGGCCGCGCCCTCGGCCGACAACCTGCTGCGCAACGCCGAGATCGCCAGCCATCGGGCGCGCGACCACCGCCACGGCCGCTGCGAGGTGTTCGACGTCCAGCGCCACCGCGGCCTGGTCGAGCGCCTGCGCCTGGAGCGGCAGGTGCGCGAGGCGCACGCGGCCGGGCAGATGTGCGTGCAGTTCCAGCCGGAGGTGGACCTGGCCAGCGGCCGATGGGTCGCGGCCGAGGCGCTGCTGCGCTGGCGCGACGCGCAGGGCCGCTGCCGAGCGGCCGGCGAGTTCATCGAGATCATCGAGAACAGCGGGCTGATCGTGCCGATCGGGCGCTGGGTGCTGGGCGAGGCCTGCGCCCTGGCGCGTACATGGCCCGGCGAGGGCGACGCCGCCCCGCGGCTGCGGGTGAACCTGTCGGCGCGCCAGTTCGAGCAGGCCAGCCTGGTCGAGGACGTGGCGACCGCGCTGGAGGACAGCGGCCTGGCTCCGGGCCGGCTGTGCCTGGAGCTGACCGAGAGCGTGCTGGTGCGCGACGTGGCCCTGGCCGCGCAGACCTTCGCGCGCCTGCGCGCGCTGGGCGTGTCGATCGCGCTGGACGACTTCGGCACCGGCTACTCGTCGCTGGCCTACCTCAGGCGCCTGCCGGTGGACGTGATCAAGATCGACCGCTGTTTCGTCGCCGGCCTGCCCCACGATCCCTACGACCTGGCCATCGTGCAGGCGGTGGCCACGCTGGCGCGCCGGGTGGGCATCGAGGTGGTCGCCGAGGGCGTGGAAACCGCGGCCCAGGCCGATGCGCTCTTGGCCTGCGGCGTGGAGCGCGCGCAGGGCTACCTGTTCGCCGCGGCGCTGGATCCGGACCTGCTGCTGCAGCGGTTCGCCGCGCAGCAGCCCGCGCCGCAGCAGGCTCCCGTCTAGCCGTTGCCCCGGCGCGGCGCCGGTGCGCGCCGGAGCCCGGCCACGCGATGCGCGAGCGCCGGGCAGACGCCCGGCCGGCGCCGGCTTGCGTGCTGCGGCTCCCTTCCCGGGGAGAAGGGAGCCGCGGCGCCTTCGTTACTTGCGCACTTCCTGCGTGTGCGACTGCAGCGCCTCGGCCAGGCCCGGCACGCCCTCGGCGCCGGTGGGCACGGTGATGCTGGAGCCCCTGAACTCCTCGCCGATCGGCTGCGCGCGGCCGCCCAGGCATTGCGCCAGGAAGCCCTCGGCCACGGCGTTGAAGGCCTTGTTGTTCTCCGGGCGGGCGAAGCCATGGCCTTCGTCGGGGAACAGCACGTAGGTGACCGGGATGTTCTTGGCCTGCATCGCCTCGACGATCTGGTCGCTCTCGGCCTGCTTCACGCGCGGGTCGTTGGCGCCCTGGCCGATCAGCAGCGGCTTGCTGATCCTGTCGGCGTGGGTCAGCGGCGAACGCTCCCTCAGCCAGGCGCGGCCTTCCTCGGTGCGCGGATCGCCCATGCGCCGCGCCAGTTGCTCGTAGAAGCTGGCCCAGTACGGCGGCACGGTGGCCAGCAGCGTCTCCAGGTTGGACGGACCGACGATGTCCACGCCGCAGGCGAAGGCGTCGGGCGTGAAGGTCAGGCCGGCCAGGGTGGCGTAGCCGCCGTAACTGCCGCCCATGATCGCCACCTTGTCCGGCGTGGTGACGCCTTCGGCGACCGCCCACTGCACCGCGTCGATCAGGTCGTCGTGCATCTTGCCGGCCCACTCGCCGTCGCCGGCGTTGGTGAAGTCCTTGCCGAAACCGGTGGAGCCGCGGAAGTTGACGCTCAGCACGGCGTAGCCGCGGTTGGCCAGCCACTGGTCGTAGCTGCTGTAGCCATAGGCATCGCGCGCCCAGGGGCCGCCATGCACCAGCAGCACCATCGGCACCGGCCGGTCGGCCTTGCCGTCGCCGTTTGTGTCGGCATGTGGCGGCAGGGTGAGGTAGCTGACCAGGGTCTTGCCATCGCGCGAGCGCACTTCCTGCGGCCACATCGGCACCAGCGGCTTGCCCTCCAGCGCCGGACGGCCGGAGAACAGGCGGGTGAGCGTGCCGCCGCCCTGGCCGTCGCGGTCGTAGCGGTAGTACTCCACCGGCGACTCGGCCGCCGAATAGGCCACGATCCAGGTCCGGTCGTCGAGGCTGCGGGTGTTGATCGAGGCCTCGCCCGGGCCGATGGCCTCGATCCGCTCCAGGTCGGCGCGGATGGCGTCGTCCAGCACCGACCACTGCTCGCGCAGGTAGTTGGCCGAGACCGCCTGCACCTTTCCGGTCCGGGGGTCGGCCAGCACGCCGCCGATGTCCACGCGCGGGTCCTCGTGCAGCAGGCTGCGCTGGCCGGTGGCGGTGTCGATCGCGAACAGGCCATTGGTGTTGCGCTGGCGCGAGTCGCGCATGTACAGGGTGCCGCCGTCCTTGCTCAGGCCGGCGAAGCCGGTGGTCATGCCGTCCTCGAACGGCACTTCCTCATACTTCTCCCAGCCTTCGCCGGCGCGGCGGAGCAGGTCCACGCCGCCGTCGGGACGCGAGCGGCTGGCGTAGCGCAGGGCGTAGTCGGCATCGGCCAGGTACTCGCCGATCTGCTGGGTGTTGCGTTCGACCAGGCTGCGCTCGCCGCTGGCCAGGTCGACGCGGTAGAGGTCGTGCCACTGCGGGTCGCGGTCGTTCATGCCGACCAGGACGGTGTCCGGGTGGCGGTCGCTCACCCCCACCACCAGCGCGGTGGTCTTCTCGTAGGGGGTCAGGTCGCGGCTCTCGCCCGAGGCCAGGTCGACCGCATAGAGGTGGAAATCCTCGTCGCCGCCGGTGTCGCGCAGGTACAGCAGGGTGTCGGGACGGTAGGACCAGAAGTAGTTGCGGATGCCGCGCGAGGTGTCGCGGGTGACCGCGCGGGCCTGGCCCAGATCATCGGCCGGCGCCACCCAGACATTGAGCGTGCCTTCCAGCGGGGCCACCCAGCTGAGATAGCGGCCGTCCGGGCTGAGCTGCACGTTGGCGCGCTCGGGATTGCCGAACAGCGCGTCGCGCGGGATCAGCTCCACCGCATCCAGGGCGACCGTCGCCGCGGGCGCGGCAGTGGCATCGGCCTCGTCGGCGCTGCCGCTGCCGCAGGCGGAGAGGGCAATGCCGATGGCGGACGCAAGGACGAGACGATGCATGGAGCGGCTCCGGGCTGGGTCGACGTCCGAGGATACGGCCAAAGCCGCGCCGGTTGCGGGGCTCAGGCGGCCTGCCGCTTCGGGCCCCGGTCGGCGTGCCGGTAGCCCAGGGCTTCGGTCAGGTGCGCGGTGGCGATGGCCGGATGTCCGGCCAGGTCGGCGATGGTCCGGGCCACGCGCAGGATGCGGTGCATCGAGCGCGCCGACAGGTGCAACGATTCGATGGCGCGCTCCAGCAGGGCCTGGTCGTGCGGCTGCAGCCGGCACCAGGCCATGGTCGCGGCCTGCGACAGCCCGGCATTGAGGCAGCCGGCACGCTGCTGCTGGATCGCGCGCGCGGCGTCCACGCGCGCCCGGATCGCGGCGCTGTCCTCGCCGGCAGGCGCGTCCGGGCGCAGCTCGGCAGGCGGCAGCCGCGGCACGTCCACGTGCAGGTCGATGCGGTCGAGCAGGGGGCCGGAGATGCGGCCGCGGTAGCGCTCGACCGCGTCGCTGGTGCAGCGGCAGCGGCCGGAGGCGTCGCCGGCCCAGCCGCAGGGGCAGGGGTTCATCGCCGCCACCAGCTGGAAGCGCGCCGGGAACTCGCTCTGGCGCGCCGCGCGCGAGATCGTGACGCGTCCGGACTCCAGCGGCTCGCGCAGCACTTCCAGGGCGTGGCGCTGCCATTCGGGAAGTTCGTCCAGGAACAGCACGCCGTTGTGCGCCAGCGAGATCTCGCCCGGGCGCGGCTCGCTGCCGCCGCCGACCAGGGCGATCGCGCTGGCGGTGTGGTGCGGGGCGCGGAACGGACGTTCGCGCCAGCAGGCCGGGTCCAGCCCGCGGCCGCTGACCGAGGCGACCGCCGCGGTTTCCAGCGCCTCGGCCTCGCCGGCCTCCGGCAGCAGGCCCGGCAGCCGCGAGGCCAGCAGGGTCTTGCCGCAGCCCGGTGGACCAACCAGCAGCAGGTGGTGGCCGCCGGCGGCGGCGATCTCCAGCGCCCGCCTCGCCTGCGCCTGGCCACGCACGTCGCGCATGTCCGGACGCTCGACCTCGCGCGCCGGCGGCGCGACGGCCAGTGGCAGGCTGCGTGCGCCGGTCAGCAGGCCGCAGACCTCGAGCAGGCTGCGGGCGACCAGGGTCTCCGCGCCGCTGGCCAGCGCCGCCTCGGCCCCGTTGCCCTCGGCCACCACCAGCCGGCGGCCGGCCGCGGCGACGGCGAGCGCGGCGGGCAGGATCCCGTCGACCGGTCGCAGCGCGCCGGTCAGGCCCAGCTCGCCGATGAATTCGTAGCCCTCCAGCGCCTCGCGCGGGATCTGCCCGCTGGCGGCCAGGATGCCCAGCGCGATCGGCAGGTCGAAGCGGCCGCCGCACTTGGGCAGGTCGGCCGGTGCGAGGTTGACCGTGATCCGCCGCGCGGGGAACTCGAACTGCGCGCACTGGATTGCCGCGCGCACCCGGTCCTTGGCTTCGCGCACCGCCGCCTCGGGCAGGCCCACGATCGACATCGACGGCAGGCCACCGCCCAGGTGCACCTCGACCCTCACCGCGGGCGCACGCACCCCGGCGCGCGCGCGTCCATGCACGAGCGCAAGTCCCATGGTGGCCGGCTCAGTGCGCCGGCGGTGCGGACGAAGGCCCGGACTGGCTGTCGACGCGCGCCTGGCGCGCTTCCAGTTCGGCCACCGCCGCCTGCAGCTGCTCGAGCTTCTCGCGCGTGCGCAGCAGGACCGCGCGCTGCACCTCGAACTCCTCGCGGGTGACCAGGTCGAGCTTGCCCAGGCCCGACTGCAGCACCGACCGGAAGTTCTCCTGCAGCGCCTCGCGGCTCTCGCGCAGGCCCGGCGGGACCAGGCCGCTCAGGCGGCGGGCGAGGTCGTCGATATGGTTGAGGTCGATCATGCGGCTGCTCCGGTGCGTGATGCGCCAGCTTCGTCCGCGGCGCGTTAGGGCGCAGTCGGTGGCTGGCATGTCCGGCTGTAGGAAAACCCCGACCGCCGGCGGAGGGTATGCTAACGCCGCGCCGCGACCGACGCGGCGGACCAACCGGATCCGTGGAGCTCCCGATGAAGATGGTGATGGCGATCATCAAGCCGTTCAAACTCGACGACGTGCGCGAAGCGCTGGCCGAGGTCGGGGTCACCGGCATCACCGTCACCGAGGTCAAGGGCTTCGGCCGCCAGAAGGGCCATACCGAGCTCTACCGCGGCGCCGAGTACGTGGTCGACTTCCTGCCCAAGGTGAAGCTGGAGATCGCGGTCACCGACGACCAGGTCGAGGCGGTCACCGAGGCCATCGTCAAGGCCGCCGGCACCGGCAAGATCGGCGACGGCAAGGTGTTCGTGTACGGGCTCGAGCGCGCGGTGCGCATCCGCACCGGCGAGCTGGACGCGGACGCGGTCTAGCGGTCCCGGCGGTACGATGTGGGCGGGCGGCCTGCGCGCCGCTGCGCCGGACACACAGGCCGCCATGGGCATCTGTCCGGTCCGCTCCTTCGCCAGCGTTTGTTCCGGCGAAGCTCGTGCCAGCCGGCGCGACCGGACAGGGGAACCGCAATGTCGATATTCCACGGGCTGGAAGGCGCGGACATGCGCGCGTGCTGGGACCGCAGGGCGTTCGTGTTCGGCCACGGACTGCAGGACCATCCCGCGCTGACGATGGCCAACCTGGCCGAGGCGATCCCCGCGCTGCCACCCAACCAGGTGTTCCACTCCAGCGGGCAGCTGAGCAACGCCGACGATTTCGACAACGCGCACCGGCTGCACAGGCCGCATGAATCGCTGGAACAGGCGCTCGACCAGCTGCGGACCACCAATGCCTACATCATGGTCCGGGAGCCGGAAGCCCATCCCTCGTTCCGGGAGCTGCACCGGGAACTGCGCGCCGAGGTCGCCGCGGCAGCGCGGCTGGCGGGGCTGCCGGATGCCATCCACCACGCCAGGCTGTACCTGTTCATCGCCTCGCCGGGCAGCGTGACGCCGTTCCATATCGACCGCGTGTCGACCTGCCTGATGCAGGTGCGCGGACGCAAGGAGGTGGTGGTCTATCCGCCCTGGGATACGCGCGTGGTGTCCGACGAGGACGCCGAACACTTCTTCGCCTACACCGGTCGCAGGCCGCCTTGGCGGGCCGATGCCGAGCCGCTGGGCACACGCTTCGATTTCAGCCCCGGGCAGGCCCTGCACATCCCGTTCGCCGCCGGCCACCACGTGCGCAACGGCGACGACGACGTCTCGATCTCGCTGTCGATCATCTTCAACACCGCCGAGAGCCTGCGGCTGACCCGCGCCCTGCGCCTGAACCACGCCATGCGCACCTGGGGCTCGCGCATCGGCCTGGCGCCGGGGCGGGTCGCGCCAGGGGCACGCGGACTCCGCGCCAAGTCGCTGGGATGGCGCCTGGCCAGCCGCCTGCTGGGCTGACGCGCGGGCGCGTACGGGGGAAGGGCGTCGGCGCGCCCGATCGGTTATAAGGATTCCTCGGGCCCGGGGCGGCCCACCGGCGCAGGGCCGACCTCATAGGGAGTGTGATGATGTTCAGAGCGATGCAGCTGGTCGTGCTGGTCTGCGGTCTTGGATTGGCGACGGCCGATGCGGATCCGGGCAAGCAGGTGCTGGCGGAGACCGACGCGGCCAAGATCGTGAGCCAGCAAACGGAGATCCACCAGGACGTACTGGCACGCCGCGGACCCTACCGCGACATGGCCGAGAGCGAACGCGCGCGCCTGCTGGAACTGCAGCAGGGGGTGATCGGCGCCCTCGAGGGTCGTGCCCGGACCACGGAACTGCCGGCGGCCGCCCAGGTGTCGCTGTTCAACGACCTGGAAGCCATCAGCGCGCTGGTCAACAAGGCCGAGGACGAGCGCATGGTCTGCGAGCGCACGCGCCCCATCGGCAGCAACCGCCCGGTCAACATCTGCAAGACTGTTGCCGAGCGCCGCCTCGAGCGCGAACAGTCGCTGGAGGGGCGGCGTCGCGACAGCCGTTGCATGACCGCCTGCGGCGACAAGATCGCGACCGAAGGCTGGTAACTCCCCCCGGCGCATCTGGCCGGGCGGGGAGCGATCAGTCTCCCAGCGCTTCCGCGACGAACGGCGGCAGCACCTGGGCGGCCTTGTGCGTGCCGGCGCTGTAGTACCTGGTGGCAAAGCCCTTGGCCGCGGCGTCGGCCTCGCGGAAATCGAAGCCCTGGCCCTTGCGCGCCAGGGTGCACGACCACCAGCCGGTCGGATAGCACGGCTGCGGGAACGGCAGGGTCTGGAAGCTGCTGAAGCCGGCCTTGCCCATCTCCGCGCGCATGGCGTTGATCAGTTCCAGGTGCACCAGCGGTGATTCGGACTGCTGCACCAGGATGCCGTCGTCCTTCAGGGCGCGGAAGCAGGATTCGTAGAAGGCCTTGTTGAACAGGCCCTCGGCCGGGCCGACCGGATCGGTGGAATCGACGATCACGACGTCCAGGCTGCCGGGCGCGGCATTGGCCATGTAGGCGATGCCGTCGTCGAACAGCAGCCGCGCGCGCGCATCGTGATTGGACTCGCACAGCTCGGGGAAATACTTCTCCGCCATGCGCGTGACCTGCTCGTCGATGTCGCACTGCACGGCCTTTTCCACGCCCGGGTGCTTGAGCACTTCGCGCAGGGTGCCGCAGTCGCCGCCGCCGATGATCGCCACCTGCCTGGGATCGGCGTGGGTGAACAGCGCCGGGTGGGAGACCATCTCGTGGTAGAGGAAGTTGTCGCGCGTGGTGACCATCATCGCGCCATCGATGAGCATCACGTTGCCCCAGTCGGTCGACTCGTAGATCTCGATCTTCTGGAAGGGCGACTGCACCTCGTCGAGCTTGCGCGTGACGCGGAAGCCGATCGCCGAGCCGGACGGTTCGAAGTTCTCGTAGAGCCAGGGGCTGGCGGTCATGGGATGGTCCTGTAGGAGGCGGTGGGGGGCGGGCGGACGTCGTATCCCGGTGCTGCGCGGAGCGACGTCGCCATGCGGCGCCGCGCCGGGCGGCGCGGGCGGGGCGCATTGTAGCGGACCGCCGCGGGCCGCCCGGGGGGAACGCGGCATCGTCGTCCCATGCGCGGCCCCAACGCGGACGAGCATCCCGCGCGCATACGGGCAGCACGCGCCGCTGGCCCTAGAATGTGCGGCCTGCACTTTCCACCGGATGCCGCCGATGACCGCCTGGTCGACCGACCACGCCCGCAAGACCTATTCGATCCCGCACTGGTCGGAGGGCTATTACGACGTCGACGACGCCGGCCGCGTCATCGTGCGCCCGCTCGGCGCCGACGGCCTGGCGATCCCGCTGCCGGAGGTGGTGGACAAGGCGATCGAGCGCGGCGCCAAGCTGCCGCTGCTGGTGCGTTTCCCCGACATCCTCGGCGACCGCCTGCGCCGCCTGCAGGCGGCGTTCGAGCAGGCGCAGGCCGACTGGGACTACACCGGCGGCTACACCGCGGTGTATCCGATCAAGGTCAACCAGCATGCCGGGGTGGCCGGCACGCTGGCCTCGCACCATGGCGAGGGCTTCGGCCTGGAGGCCGGCAGCAAGCCCGAGCTGATGGCCGTGCTGGCGCTCTCGCGCCCCGGCGGACTGATCGTGTGCAACGGTTACAAGGACCGCGAGTACATCCGCCTGGCGCTGATCGGCCGCAAGCTGGGCCTGGATACCTACATCGTCGTCGAGAAGCCCTCCGAGCTGCCGCTGATCCTGGAGGAGGCCAAGGCCCTGGGCGTGGCGCCGGGCATCGGCGTGCGCGTGCGGCTGGCCTCGCTGGGCGCCGGCAAGTGGCAGAACAGCGGCGGCGACAAGGCCAAGTTCGGGCTGTCGCCGCGCCAGGTGCTGGACCTGTGGAAGACGCTGCGCGACGGCGGCATGTCCGACGCGCTGGGCCTGCTGCATTTCCACATGGGTTCGCAGATCTCCAACGTCCGCGACATCGCCAACGGCATGCGCGAGGCCACCCGCTATTTCGTCGAACTGTCGAAGCTGGGCGCGAAGATCGGCCATGTCGACGTCGGCGGCGGGCTGGGCATCGACTACGAGGGCACGCGCTCGCGCAGCTTCTGCTCGATCAACTACGGCGTGAACCAGTACGCCTCGACCATCGTCCAGCCGCTGGCCGACGCCTGCGCCGAACACGGCCTGGCGCCGCCACGTATCGTCACCGAGTGCGGGCGCGCGATGACCGCCCACCACGCGCTGCTGGTGGCCAACGTGGTCGAGGTCGAGCAGGCGCCGGAAGGCCGGGTGCCCGATACCCACGCCGACGAGCCGCACGCGATCGCCTACCTGCGCGAGATCCACGGCGAGCTCGGCCGCCGCCCGCCGCTGGAGCTGTTCCAGGAGGCGCAGCATTTCCACGCCGAGGGGCTGGCGGCCTATGCGCTGGGCCAGATCGACCTGGTCGCGCGCGCGCGCATCGACGACCTGTTCTACGCCATCGCCCATGCCGTGCGCGCACGCCTGAGCTACGACGAGAAGAGCCACCGGCCGCTGCTGGACGAACTGGCCGAACGCCTGGTGGACAAGTACTTCGTCAACTTCAGCGTGTTCGAGTCGATGCCCGACGTGTGGGCGATCAACCAGGTGTTCCCGATCGTGCCGATCGACCGCCTGGGCGAGCTGCCCGAGCGTCGCGGCGTGATCGCCGACATGACCTGCGATTCGGACGGCAAGATCGACACCTACGTGGAGAACGAGGGGCTGGACTCCTCGCTGCCGCTGCATCCGCTGCGCGCGGGGGAGAGCTACCGGCTGGGCTTCTTCCTGGTCGGCGCCTACCAGGAGATCCTGGGCGACATCCACAACCTGTTCGGCGATACCGACGCGGTCGAAGTGCGCCTGCAGGGCGAGGGCTATGCGCTGAGCCAGCAGCGCCGGGGCGATACGACCGACGTCATGCTCGACTACGTGGGCTACAGGATCGACGACCTGCGCCGCATCTACCGCGCCCGCGTGGATGCGGCCGACCTGTCGGCGAGCGAGTCGGCACGGCTGATCGAGTCGCTGGAGGCCGGCCTGACCGGATACACCTACCTGGCCGACGCGCCGGCCGGCTAGGCGCGCGGTTCGGCCGCCCCGTCCAGGCGGGGCGGCCCCCCAAGCCGGTCCGCAGCCACGCCAAGGAGTGCCGCATGCCGACGCAACGCCCCGTTCCCGCCCGTCTCCTGCCCGTCATGGCCCTGGCCGCCTCGCTGGCCGCCTGCAGCGCGCAGGCCCCCACCGCTGCGGAGGCCACCGCGGCCGGGACTGCGCCCGCCGCGGTGGCCGCGTCGGTGGACGTCCATCCGGATGTGCACCGCTTCGCCATCGGCAGCGCGCGGGCGGCGATGCTGCGCGACGGCAGGATCGAGCTGCCCAATGACGGGAGCATCGTGGCGCAGGGCGAGGCCAGGGCCGAGGTGGACGCGCTGCTGCGCGACGCCGGCCTGCCTGCCGGGTCGCTGGAGCTGTCGGTGCAGGCCCTGCTGGTGCGCGAGGGCGACCGCGTGCTCCTGTTCGACACCGGCGCCGGGAACGCCAGCTTCGTCGAGGGCGGCCGGCTGCCGGCCGCACTGCAGGCTGCCGGCGTGGCGCCAGAGGCGGTGACCGACATCTTCATCAGCCACGCCCATGGCGACCATGTCGGTGGCCTGCTCGATGCGCAGGGCGGGCCGGCCTTCGCCAACGCCACCGTGCACCTGTCGCGGCCCGAATGGGCCGCGCTGCAGGCCAATCCCTCGCAGCAGGCACTGGCCGCGGCCATCGCGCCGCAGGTGAAGGCTTTCGCCCCGGGCGCGAGCGACCTCGTCCCGGGCGTGTCGGCGGTGGCGGTGGACGGCCACACCCCAGGACACAGTGCCTACGAAATCGCTAACGGTCCGGCGCGCCTGCTCTACCTCGGCGACACCGCGCACCACCACGTGATCTCGGTGCAGCGCCCGCGCTGGACGATCCAGTTCGACGGCGACGCGCCGCTGGCCGAGGACAGCCGCGAGGCCCTGCTGGCGCGCGCGGCCGACACGGGGCTGGACATCGCCTCGCCGCACTTCCCGTATCCGGGCCTGGGGCGGATCGAACGCCGCGACGGCGGCCTGGTCTGGGTGCCGGGCGGCTAGGCGCAGGCCTGCCGCGGCGCGCCCTCAGCCCGGCTGGCGATGCACCTGGAAGCCGGCGAAGGACTGGCTGACGGGCATGATCTCGAGCCGGTTGATGTTCAGGTGCGGGGGCAGGGTGGCCACGTAGTGGATCTGGTCGGCGATGTCCTGCGCGCTCATCGGCGTGGCACCGGCGTACAGCGCGTCGGATGCGGCCTGGTCGCCGCCGGTGCGCACCAGGGTGAACTCGGTCTCGGCCATGCCCGGCTCGATCGAGGTCACGCGCACGCCGGTGCCGTGCAGGTCCGAACGCAGCCCCAGGGAGAACTGGGTGACGAAGGCCTTGGTGCCGCCGTAGACGTTGCCGCCGGGGTAGGGGTAGCTGCCGGCGATGGAACTGATGTTGATGATCGCGCCGCGACGCGCGATCAGGGTCGGCAGCAGGGCATGGGTGAGCGTGACCAGGGCGGTGATGTTGGTGTCGATCATCTGCCGCCACTGGGTCAGGTCGGCGCGCTGCGCCGGCGCCGTGCCCAGCGCCAGTCCGGCGTTGTTGACCAGCACGTCGATGCCGCGGAACGCCTCGGGCAGCGCGTCGAGCGCGGCCTGCATCGCCTCGGGGTCGCGGATGTCGAACGCGGCCAGGTGCAGCGGCGCGTCCGGATGGAGCGCGCGTAGAGCCTGCAGGCGCTGCGCGCGGCGGCCGCTGGCGATCACCCGCCAGCCGTCGGCCAGGAAGCGCTCGACCGCTGCGGCGCCGAAACCGGCGGTGGCGCCGGTGATCAGGATGGTCTTGGACATGCGCGCATTCTAAGGCGGTGGCCGCGCCCTGGCCTCACCACAGCCACGGCAGCAGTCGCCAGGTCTGCCGCGCGTAGCCGGGGTACTCGCCGGGGAAGGCCTCGTGCAGTACGCGTTCCTCGACCCGGATGCGGCGCGAGAAGGCGATCGCCGCCGGCAACGCCACCGCCAGTAGCGCGGCGCCGTCGGCCAGCGCCACGGCGAAGCCGAGCAGGCTCAGCAGCAGCCCGCTGTAGGACGGGTGGCGCAGCAGCCGGTAGGGACCCTCGCGCACCAGGCGGTGGCCGGGCAGGATCGACACATCGACCGTGAAGTGTTCGGCCAGCACCCGCACCGACCATAGCCTCAGCACCATCCCGCCCGCCATCAGCAGCAACCCCGTCCACAGGGCCGGGGCCGCCAGCGTCGCCGGCGGCGGCCAGGTCCGCAGCAGGGCAAGCAGCGTGGCCAGGCCCATGCCGGACGGCAGCGCCAGGTGCAGCAGGCGCAGGGTGCCATCGTCGCCGCGGCGGGCATCCCCGGCCGAGCGCCGCCGGTCGATCCACCACTCGCAGCCCAGCCAGGCCAGGCACAGCAGGACGAACATCGGATGCCAGGGCATGGCGCCAGTGTGCCGGGGCGGGCGTGGTGGCGCGGTCTAGGGCGGCGTCGGCCTGGGTGGAAGCGTGGCTGGTGCGCCCGCCGCCGGAGTCGCCGCGGCGGGCAGGGCCGGCATGGACGCCCGGCGCCCGCGCGAGGTGGCGGACCTGCCCTGGGTGCGACCGCGGGTGGCGCGGTGCTTTCGCAGCATGTCCTCGGCCAGCACCACGTCCTCGGACAGGATGCCTGCGGCCTTGGCGATGGCGATCCGGGCCTGGGCCCGGTTCTCGTCCGGATTGGCCTGCAGCAGTTCGCGGATCGCCTCGCGCAGCGCCTTCTGGGCATCGCGCTTGAGCCGCAGGTCGCTGCCCTGGCGGAACAGCGCCAGCAGGGCATCCACCACGGGTTTGATCAGTGCGGCTTCGATGGGCATGGCGCGTCCTCCAGGGCGCGCACTGTGCCCGGCGGTGTTCGCGCCGGCTGCGACCGGGGCTGTCGGCTTGGCCTGCGCCGGCGGGCGCCCGGGCCGCGCTCAGTTGGCGCGGATGGCCAGGGCCGGCAGGCCGCCGTTGCCCAGCTTCTGCTTGGCCTCGGCCAGCTCGGTGGCGCTGCCGTAGGGCCCCATGCGCACCCGGTAGACGGTCTTGCCGTCGGCGGCGCCGGACTCGACCCGGGCCGACAGGCCGAGCAGGGCGATACGTGCCTTCAGCGCTTCCGCGTCGCCCGAGGCGCTGAACGAGCCGGCCTGCAGGATGTAGCGGGCGTTGTCGGCAGCCGCCGCAGGCGCGGCGCTGGCGGTGGTGGTGGCGCGCGTCGCCGCGGCCGGGGGGGCGGCCGGCTCGCGCAGGATCTCGCCCGGGGCCGGCTGCGCGGTCAGCGCGGCGGCGGCGCGTGCCGCCTCCTGCTCGCGCTGGCGCTGCGCGGCCAGGGTGCGGCGCTGGCGCTCGGCTTCCTCGCGCGCGCTGGCGGCCAGCTCGGCGTCGGTCAGCGCCACTTCCTGCTCCGGCAGCACCGTGTAGAAATCGTACTCGGGCGTGGCCGGGGCGGGGGCCGGGGTCGGCCGCGTGGCGCCACGGCGCGGCGCAGGCCGCTCCTCGGCCACGGGTGCCTCGGCATCGTCCACCGCGCTCACCGCCGGCTGCGCGGCGGGGTTGGGCTGCGGGCGGAAGAAGCCATCGGCCTGGCCGGGCTTGAGATAGCGCGGCACCAGCAGCACCGCGACCAGGGCGATCACGATACCCAGGATCATCCACGCCCAGCCGGGGAGGCCGTTGCTGTCGTTGCGCCTTGCCTGCGATTTGCCGCGTCTTGCCGCCATCTTGCTACCGCCTCACATCCGTTCGGGCGCGTTCACGCCCAGCAACCGCAGCCCGTTGGCCAGCACCTGCCGCACGGCAAGCGCCAGCGCCAGGCGCGCATCGCGCACCGCGGGATCGTCGACCAGGAACTGGTGGTCGTTGTAATACGTCTGGAACCCCTGCGCCAGTTCGAGCAGGTAGACCGCGATCAGGTGGGGTTCAAGCTGCTCGCCGGCCGCGGCCACGATCTCCGGCCAGCGCGACAGGTCGATCAGCAGGTCGCGCAGCGGTGCGTCGGCCAGGTCCAGCGGCTGCGCCAGTCCCTGCTCCAGGTCCAGGGCCAGGCCGCGCTCGTCGAGCTGGCGCAGCAGGCCGCAGATGCGCGCGTGCGAGAGCTGCACGTAGTACACCGGGTTGTCGAGCGACTGGCTGCGCGCCAGGTCGATGTCGAACACCAGCTGCGAGTCGGGCTTGCGCGCGACCAGGAACCAGCGCACCGCGTCAGCACCGGCCTCGTCGATCAGGTCGCGCAGGGTCAGGTAGCTGCCGGCGCGCTTGGACAGCTTCACTTCCTCGCCGCCGCGCATCACCGTCACCATCTGGTGCAGCACGTATTCGGGGTAGTCCTTCGGGATGCCCTTGTCGAGCGCCTGCAGGCCCGCCTTCACCCGGGCCAGCGAGCCATGGTGGTCGGCGCCCAGTTCGGTGATCGCGCGCTCGTAGCCGCGCTGCCACTTGGACAGGTGGTAGGCCACGTCCGGCACGAAGTAGGTGTAGGTGCCGTCGGACTTGCGCATCACGCGGTCCTTGTCGTCACCGAACTCGGTGCTGCGCAGCCACAGCGCGCCGCCTTCCTCGTAGGTGTGGCCGTTGGCCACCAGCTCGCGCACCGTCTCCTCGACCTTGCCGTCGGTGTAGAGCGAGGACTCGAGGAAGTACACGTCGAACGACACGCCGAAGGCGGCCAGGTCGGCGTTCTGCTCGCGGCGCAGGTAGGCCACGGCGAAGGCGCGGATCGCGTCGAGGTCGTCGGCATCATCCTTGCCGGTGACGGTGTGGCCCTCGATCTCGATGCTGTCGCCGCGCAGGTAGCTGGCGGCGACGTCGGCGATGTAGTCGCCGTTGTAGGCCTCGGCCGGCCAGCCTCCGTCGCCCGGCTTGATGCCGCGCGCGCGCGCCTGGGTGGACAGCGCGAGGTTGTTGATCTGCACGCCGGCGTCGTTGTAGTAGAACTCGCGGCGGACGTTCCAGCCGTTGGCATCGAGCACGCGCGCGATGCAGTCGCCGATCACGCCGGCGCGGCCGTGGCCCACGTGCAGCGGGCCGGTCGGGTTGGCCGAGACGTACTCCACGCCGGCGGTGCGCCCGGCGCCGCTGTCGTTGCGGCCGTAGTCGGCGCCCTCGCCGTGGACCGCGCGCAGCTGGCGCTGCCAGGCCTGCGGCGCGAGGCGGAAATTCAGGAAGCCGGGGCCGGCGATCTCGACCGAGGCGATGTCGCCGCCGGTGGGGAGCGCGTCGACCAGCAGCTGCGCCACCGCGCGCGGGTTGGAGCGCGCCGGCTTGGCCAGCAGCATCGCGGCATTGGTGGAGAAGTCGCCGTGGGCGCGGTCCTTGGGCCGCTCGACCACGAAATCGGGCGTGGCGAGGTCGGCCGGCAGGGTGCCGGCGGCGCGCAGGGCATCGATGGCCTGTTCGACGGTCTGTCGGATCTGGCCGCGGAGCGGGGTCTTCACGGGGGTGCGCATCGCATGTTGCAGGCTGCGCATTGTACGCGAGCGCGCTAGACCCAGCCCCGCGCCGCCAGCGATACCGGCGCGCCGTCGCCGATCACGAAATGGTCCAGCAGGCGCACGTCCACCAGCGCCAGCGACTGCTTGAGCTGGGCGGTGACCGCACGGTCGGCGGCGCTGGGTTCCGGGCTGCCGCTGGGATGGTTGTGGCCGATGATCACCGCCGCCGCGTTGTGCGCCAGGGCCCGCCGCACCACTTCGCGCGGGTGCACCTCGGCCCCGTCGATGGTGCCGCGGAACAGTTCCTCGAAGCCCAGTGCGCGGTGGCGCGTGTCCAGGAACAGCACCGCGAACACCTCGATCGGCTGGCCGCGCAGGCGCTGGGCGAAATAGCGCCCGGCCGAGGCCGGGTCGGTCAGCGCCTGTCCGCGCTCGAGGCCGGCGGCCAGCCAGCGGTTGCACAGCTCCAGCGCCGCGGACAGGGTGCTGGCTCGGGCCGGACCCAGGCCGGGCAGGCGCGCCATCTCCGCGGCCGGCAGTTCCAGCAGCCGGCGCAGCGGCCCGTGCCGCTCGAGCAGCTGCCTGGCCGTGGCCACCGCGTCCTGTCCGCGCAGGCCCGAACCGAGGAAGATCGCCAGCAGTTCGGCGTCCGACAGCACGCCGGCGCCACGCGCGAGCAGTTTCTCGCGGGGGCGTTCGAGGCTGGGCCAGTCGCGGATGTGCATGGGCGGAACTCGCGGTGCGGACGGGCGCTGGCGGCCGGCGCGGTGGCCAGGCGGGATAGGGGAAATCGCGTCGGCGCCACAACGGTCCGGCCGCCAGCATGTCCGCCATTGCAGCCGGCCGCCCGCCGCCGCGCAGCCGGGGGGCGCCGCGGCATCGGGTAAGCTGTCGGCCGGATCTGGCGTAGGACTTTCCTGACGATGGCAGCGCAGCAAGGCCTGCATGGACAACGCCTGCTGCTGTGCGTGTGCGGCGGCATCGCGGCTTACAAGGCGGCCGAGCTCGTGCGCCGGCTGGGCGAGGCGGGCGCCACCGTCCAGGTGGCCATGACCGACAGCGCGCAGCGCTTCGTCGGCGCCCAGACCTTCCAGGCGCTGAGCGGCCGCCCGGTGCGCACCAGCCTGTGGGACGCGGCCGCCGAGGCCGCCATGGGCCATATCGAGCTGGCGCGCTGGCCCGACCGCATCGTCATCGCGCCGGCCACCGCCAACATGCTGGCCAAGCTCGCCCATGGCCTGGCCGACGACCTGGTCAGCACGCTGTGCCTGGCCACGACCGCGCCGCTGGCCCTGTGCCCGGCGATGAACCACCGCATGTGGCTGCATCCGGCCACCCAGGCCAACATCGCCCTGCTGCGCGAGCGCGGCGCCCAGGTGATCGGACCGGAGGATGGTCCGCTGGCCGAGGGCGAGTCCGGCCCGGGGCGGCTGACCGAGCCGGCGGCGATCGTCGCCGCGCTGGTGGCGGCATGAGCGGCCCGCTGGCGGGCAGGCGCGTGCTGGTCAGCGCCGGGCCGACCTACGAGGACATCGACCCGGTGCGGTTCCTGGGCAACCGCAGCAGCGGCAAGATGGGCTATGCGGTCGCCGCCGCGGCGCGGGCGCTGGGGGCGCAGGTGGTGCTGGTGTCCGGGCCGGTGCAACTGCCGACCCCGGAGGGCGTGCAGCGCATCGACGTGCGCTCGGCCGCGCAGATGCGCGCGGCGGTCCTGGACGCGCTGCCGGCGGATGTGTACATCGGCGCGGCCGCCGTGGCCGACTTCACCCCGCGCAGCGTGTCCGAACACAAGATCAAGAAGACCCCCGGCAGCGACAGCCTGGTACTGGAGCTGGTACGCACGCCCGACATCCTGGCCGAGGTGGCCGCGGCCGGCCCGCGCCGGCCGGCGCTGGTGGTGGGCTTCGCCGCCGAGACCCATGAGCTGGAGCGCTATGCGCGCGACAAGCTGCAGCGCAAGCGCGTGGACCTGATCGCGGCCAACCTGGTGGGCGCGGCCGAAGGCGGCTTCGAGCGCGACGACAATGCCCTGGCGGTGTACTGGGACGGCGGCGAGCGCCGCCTGGGTCCCGCGTCCAAGGCCGAGGTGGCCGCCGGGCTGCTGGCCCTGGTCGCCGGGCGCCTGCAGGCATGACGGCCTCCGGATTCGTGTTGCAGGTCAAGCTGCTCGACCCGCGTTTCGGTGGCGAGTGGCCCCTGCCCGCGCATGCCACCGAAGGCAGCGCCGGGATGGACCTGCGTGCCGCCCTGGACCAGGCGCTGACCCTGGCGCCGGGCGACGCGGCCCTGGTGCCCTCCGGCCTGGCCATCCATATCGGCGATCCGTCGCTGTGCGCGGTGATCCTGCCGCGCTCGGGCCTGGGCCACCGCCACGGCATCGTGCTGGGCAATGGCACCGGGCTGATCGACGCCGACTACCAGGGACCGCTGCTGATCAGCGTCTGGAACCGCGGACAGGCCGCGTACACCATCGAGCCGGGGGACCGCATCGCGCAGCTGGTGCTGCTGCCGGTGGTGCGGGCGCAACTGCAGGTCGTGGATACTTTCAGCGACAGTGCGCGGGGCGCGGGTGGCTTCGGCCACACCGGCCTGCGTTGACAGGGGACAGGGGGCAGCAGATGAGCGAGACAGGTGGTTCGTCGCGGGCGCGTGCGCTGGCGCTGGTGCGCCCGGCCCTGCCGTGGGTGGCTTTGGCGCTGGCGCTGCTGGCCGTCTGGCTGGCCTGGAGCGGCTGGCGCGGCCTGCAGCACGAGTCGCGGCACAGCAGTGCCAGCCTGGCCCGCGATACCGCGGCCAGCGTCGCGGCGACGACCCTGGGCGGCGAACTCAAGCGCATGCGCGAGCACCTGCAGCGCCCGGCGGTGCGGGTCGCGCTCGACACCGGCGACCTCGACGGCGCCGCCCTGGCCCTGGCCGAAGGCTGGCCGCAGCTGGAACAGGCCCGGATCCATCCGGCCGACCTCGCCGCGCGCCATGCCGCGCTGCCCGAGGGCGGTTTCGGCCGGGTCGCGGTGATGGAGGCGGCGCTGGCGGAGGACGCGCCGGTGGTCGCCGTCATCCAGGTCGAGGACGGCCCGCGCGTGGCCGTGGCCGCGCCGGCGCGGGCGGGCGATGCCCTGGCCGGTGTGGCGCTGGCGCAGCTGCCGCTCTCGCGCGCCACCCAGGGCCTGGAAGTGGTGGACGTGGACCCGTCCACCTATGTCGCCCTGCGCCAGGGCGGCTACACCCTGCTCGAACGCGGCGATGCGTCCCAGGCCGAGGCCGCAGAACGCATGGCCGTGCCGGTGCCGGGCACGCCGCTGCGCGTGGCCGCCGCCCTGCCGCCGGGCGGCGCCGCCCCGCTCGGGCTGCAGGGCATTCCGCTGTTCGTCGCGGTGGGCGGCCTGCTGCTGCTGGCCTACCTGCTGTGGCGCCTGCCCGCCCCGGTGCGGCGCGCGCTGCAGGCGCAGGCGCCGGTCGAGAACGGACCCGCGCCGACACTTGCCGAGACGCTCAGCGCGGCGCCCGCCGAGGGCGACGGTTCACCCGGCGCCGACACTTCCCGCATCATCGTGGCCCGCGAAACCTCCATGCCAGAACCCGTGAACATCGATCGCAGCATCTTCCGCGCCTATGACATCCGCGGCATCGTCGGGCAGACCCTCGATGCCGGCGTCGCCGAACTGATCGGCCATTCCGTCGGCTCGCTCATGAACGAGCAGGGCCTGACCGACATCGTGGTCGGTCGCGACGGCCGCCTGTCCGGCCCCGACATGGTCGCCGGCCTGGTCCGCGGCCTGCGCAAGGCCGGGCGCAACGTCATCGACATCGGCCTGGCGCCGACCCCGGTGACCTACTTCGGCGCCTTCCACCTGCGCACCGGCTGCTGCATCTCGGTCACCGGCAGCCACAACCCGCCCGATTACAACGGCTTCAAGATCGTGGTCGGCGGCGAGACGCTGTCGGGCGCGGCGATCACCGACCTGTACGCGCGCATCGCCGACGGCCGCCTGTACGACGCGCCCGAGCCGGGCACGGCCAGCCAGCGCGACATCGCCGATGCCTACGTCGAGCGCATCGCCTCGGACATCCAGCTCGCGCGCCCGATCAAGGTGGTGGTGGACGCCGGCAACGGCGTGGCCGGCGAGATCGGCCCGCGCGTGCTGGAGGCGATCGGCGCCGAGGTCATCCCGCTGTTCTGCGAGATCGACGGCACCTTCCCCAACCACCACCCCGACCCCAGCGAACCGCACAACCTCGAGGACCTGATCGGCACGGTCAAGCGCTTCGAGGCCGACCTCGGCATCGCCTTCGACGGCGACGGCGACCGCCTGGGCGTGGTCACGAAGGATGGCGAGAACATCTATCCCGACCGCCTGCTGATGCTGTTCGCGGCCGACGTGCTCGACCGCAACCCCGGCGCGGTGATCGTCTACGACGTCAAGTGCACCGGCCGCCTGCCCGGCCACATCCTGCGCCACGGCGGCAGCCCGCTGATGTGGAAGACCGGCCACTCGCTGATCAAGGCGAAGATGCGCGAGACCGAGGCCGAACTCGCCGGCGAGATGAGCGGCCATTTCTTCTTCGCCGAGCGCTGGTACGGCTTCGACGACGGCATCTACGCCGCCGCGCGCCTGCTGGAGATCCTGGCGCTGGATCCGGACGAGCCCAGCGCCGCGCTCAAGGCGCTGCCCGGCGGCGTGTCCACCCCGGAGATCAAGGTCGAGGTGCCCGACGGCGACCCGCACCGCTTCGTGGCGCGGTTCCAGAAGCAGGCCAGGTTCGAGGGCGCGCGTGCCTCGACCATCGACGGCCTGCGCGTGGACTGGAACGACGGCTGGGGCCTGGTGCGCGCCTCCAACACCACGCCGGTGCTGGTGCTGCGTTTCGACGCCGACAGCCAGGAGGCGCTGGACCGCATCCTGGCCGACTTCCGCGCGCAGATCGCGCTGGTCGATCCGGACCTGCAGCTGCCGTTCTGAGCCAGCCGGACAGGCCCGGCCCGGCTTGCCCGGGCCGGCGCCAGCGGCTTCAGCCCCGCGCGATCTCCATGCGCCTGCCGTCGACCCTGGCCGAGGCGAAGGCGGCATCGACCACGCGCAGGTCGGCCAGGCCTTCCTCGCCGGGCACGCGCGGCGGCCTGCCCTGCAGGATCGCCAGCGCATCCTGGTCCATCTGCTCGGCCTGCATGCGCGGGGTCTTGCCCAGCTGCGGCGCGAACACGGTGCCGTCGCTGGCGCGGCCCTGGTTGCCCTCGTAGCCCTGGAACGGGCTCATCGTGTACCAGCCGCGCTCGCAGTCGACCTGCAGGGTATTGAGGTTGCGGCCGAAGCTGGTCACGCACTCGGCGACGATGTCCTCGGGAAACTCGAGCCGGAAGCGCATCGTCTCGTCCACGCCGGGGAACATGTCACGGCGCGCGGTCTCGTCCCAGGCCTGCACGGCCAGCGGCTCCATCCCGGTGCAGTAGCGAGCGGCGTTGATGCAGTACACGCCCATGTCGTACATCGCGCCGCCGCCGCGCGCCGGGTCCAGGCGCCAGGCGCCGTCGGCGCCGTCGCGCCAGCCGAACCAGCCGGCCTCGGCGCGCAGCTTGACGATGCGTCCGAACGGCCGCTCCTTGGCCATCGCCATGAAGCGGCGGGTGTTGGGCTCGTGCTGCATGCGGTAGCCCACCGCCAGTTGCACGCGGTTGTCGCGGCAAGCCTTGATCATGGCCTGGCCCTCGTCCGCGTCCATCGCCATCGGCTTCTCGCACCACACATGCTTGCCGGCGTTGGCCGCCACCTCGGCCAGCGAACGGTGCACGTGGTTGGGGGTGGCGATGTAGACCACGTCGATGTCGGGATTGTCGGCGATGCGGTGGAAATCGTCGTAGGAATAGATGCTGGCATCCGCGATGCCGTACCTGGCCTGCCAGTCGGGCAGCTTGGACGGGGTGCCGGTGACCAGGCCGGCGAGCCGGCAGTGGCGGGTCAGCTGCAGCGCCGGGGCCAGCAGCTGGCCCGAATACATCCCCAGGCCCACCAGGGCCACGCCCACCGGGCGGTCCTGGGCCGCGCCGCGTGGCGTCCAGGCCGCGGCCGCGCCAGCCACCGCCATCGATCGCAACGCCTGCCGGCGCGTCCAGCCCTTGCCCTGCTGCTGCCCCATCGACCTGCTCCTCTCCCGGTTGTCGAGGCATGTTAGCGCTCACCCGATCGGGCCGGGGCGCGGCCGGGCGATAATGCGCGCATGCATGGCCCACGCCCCCGTCGCGTCGCAGTGGTCGGCGGCGGCCCGGCCGGGCTGTTCGCCGCCGAACGCCTGCGCGCGGCCGGACTGGCGGTGGACGTCTACGAGGGCAAGGGCTCGGTCGGGCGCAAGTTCCTGATCGCGGGCAAGGGCGGGCTCAACCTCACCCATTCCGATCCGCCGGCGCTGTTCGCCACGCGCTATCGCGAGCGCCAGGCCGAGGTCGCGCGCTGGCTGGCGCGGTTCGATGCGAAGGCGCTGCGCGACTGGGCGGGCGGCCTGGGCGTGGAGACCTATGTCGGGACTTCCGGGCGCGTGTTCCCGCTCGACCGCAAGGCCGCGCCGCTGCTGCGCGGCTGGGTACGGCGGCTGCGCGAGCAGGGCGTCGGGTTCCACGTGCAGCACCGCTGGCGTGGCTGGAGCGACGAGGGCGCGCTGCGCATGGAGACGCCGGACGGCGAGCGCCTGGTGACGGCCGATGCGACCGTGCTGGCGCTGGGCGGGGCGAGCTGGCCGGAACTGGGCAGCGACGGCGCCTGGCAGGCGCTGCTGGCCGCGCGCGGCGTGGATGTCTCGCCGCTGCGCCCGGCCAACTGCGGGTTCGACATCGGCTGGTCGGCGCATCTGGCCGAACGCCATGCCGGCGCCCCGCTCAAGCCGGTGGTGCTGCACTGGCGCGACCCGGCCGGCGCGCCGCAGCGCCTGCAGGGCGAGTGCGTGGTCACCGCGACCGGCCTGGAAGGCAGCCTGATCTACGCGGTTTCGGCGACGTTGCGCGAACTCATCGAACGCGACGGGCAGGCCGACATCGCCCTGGACCTCGCCCCCGGGCAGACCCGGGAGCACCTGCAGCAGGCGCTGGCGCGCCCGCGCGGCGGCCGCAGCCTGTCCGAACACCTGCGCCGCGCCGCGGGCCTGCACGGGGCCAAGGCCGGCCTGCTGCGCGAGGTGCTGGACGCGTCGGCGATGCAGGACCCGGCAACCCTGGCCGCGGCGATCAAGCGCCTGCCGCTGCGCCTGCTGCGGCCGCGCCCGGTGGAGGAAGCGATCAGCAGCGCAGGCGGGGTGCGCTTGGAGGCGCTGGACGAGCGGATGATGCTGCGCGCGCTGCCAGGGGTATTCGCCGCCGGCGAGATGCTGGACTGGGAGGCCCCGACCGGCGGCTACCTGCTCACCGCCTGTTTCGCCAGCGGCCTGGCCGCCGCCGAAGGCGTGATCGGCTGGCTGGGCGAGACCGCGCCGGCCTGATCCGCCCCCGCTCGCTACCGGCGGGCCGTCAGCCGCGCCGCGGCTGGCGCAGCGCGTGGTAGCGCTCGACCGCGTGCTCGAGTTCGGCGTCCAGCGAGGCGCGCTCTTCCAGCTGCTGGCGCATGATCGCCTGCTGGCGCATCAGGTCGACGTGCTGGGCGCGGATGCTGGCCGCCAGCGCCTTGCCCACGGGCTTGCCCTGCAGTTCCAGATCGTTGGCCTGTCGCAGCAGCGACACCAGGCTCTGGCGCAGGTTGGCCACGCCCAGGCGCGAGGTCTTCAGGCCTTCGTCGACCAGCACGATCCGCTCGTCGAAGGCGCGGCGCAGGTCTTCCTCGGTGGCGTAGGACTCGGCCATCGCCAGTTCGCGGCGCTGGCGCGCGGCCGCGGCGTTGGCCGCGATGCGGGCCCGGTGCGCGGCCTCCTCGGCGGCGGCGCGCTCCTCGGCGTTGAGCTGTTCGCCGATCCGGGCCAGCGGCCGGCCGCTGCTCAGGCTCAGTTCGGTGCGCGCGGCGTCCACCGCCTCGGGCGGCAGCGCATCGCCGCAGACCTTGCGGCCGTTCTCGTCCCAGCAGTACAGCTTCTTGGTCGTCGGCGCCGATGCTTTCTGCTGGGCCTGGGCGGCCAGCGGCAGCGTGCACAGCGCGGCGACGACGAGGATGGTCCGGATCTTCATCGAGTGCCGCCCCCTGCGGCCCGAATCAGCGGTGGGTGTCGCGGACGCCATATTGCACCCGATAGGCCTGCAGCCGGGCGCGTTCGTCGGCCAGGGCGTCGCTCGCGTCGGCAAAGGCCAGCAGGTCGTCGAGGGTGGCGACCGCCACCACCGGGATGCCGGCCTCGGCCGCCACCGCCTGCGCGGCCGAGTCGCTGCGGCCTTCGCCGGCGATTTCCTGGCGGTCGAGCGCGATCGCGATGCCGGCCGGGATGCCGCCGGCGCCGCGGATGGTCGCCAGTGCCTCGCGGATCGCGGTGCCGGCGGTGATCACATCGTCCACCACCAGCACGCGGCGGCCTTCCAGCGGCGCGCCGATCAGGCTGCCGCCCTCGCCATGGGTCTTGGCTTCCTTGCGGTTGAACGCCACCGGCAGGTCGCGGCCGCGGCGCGCGTATTCGCAGGCCAGCGCGGTGGCCAGCGGGATGCCCTTGTAGGCCGGACCGAACAGCAGGTCGAAGCCGGTGCCGGCCTGGTCCAGCGCATCGGCATAACAGGCCGCGAGCGCCGACAGCGCGGCGCCCGAGTCGAACAGGCCCGCGTTGAAGAAATAGGGGCTGATCCGCCCGGACTTGAGCGTGAACTGGCCAAAGCGCAGCGCGCGCGCAGCGAGCGCCAGTTCCAGGAAGCGGGTGCGATGGTCGTCCATGCCGGCATTGTCACACAGCCGCCGGCCGCGGCCGGAGGGCCGCTTTGATCGCGATCAATGCCGGCGCGGGGCGCCTGCGCTGCAATCGGTCCCGACATCGAATGCAAGCAAGGGGAAGGGGAGTCATGGGGAGCCTGCGGCGGACGGGGATCGTGCTCGCGCTGGGACTGGCACTGGGCGGAAGCGGGGCGCTGGCCGGGGAAGCCGGCGACCCGTTGCGCGAGACCGCCGCCGCGCTGTTCGGCGCGATCCCGGAGACCACCGAAGTGCGCGGCCGCGGCCTCGACGCGCACCAGGTGGAGCTGGGGCGGATGCTGTTCTTCGATCCGCGCCTGTCGCGCAGCCACGTGATCAGCTGCAACACCTGCCACAACGTCGGCACCGGGGGCGCCGACAACGTGCCCACCTCGATCGGGCACGGCTGGCAGAAGGGGCCGCGCAACTCGCCGACGGTGCTCAACGCCGTGCTCAACGCCGCCCAGTTCTGGGACGGGCGCGCGGCCGACCTGGCCGAGCAGGCCAAGGGTCCGGTGCAGGCCAGCGTGGAGATGAACAACACGCCCGAGCGCGTGGTGGAGACCCTTTCGAGCATGCCCGAGTACGTGCGCCGCTTCGGCGAGGCGTTCCCCGGGCAGGCGCAGGCGGTGAACTTCGACAACATGGCCCTGGCGATCGAGGCCTTCGAGGCGACCCTGGTCACCCCCGGTTCGCGGTTCGACCGCTACCTGGCCGGTGAGGCCGGCGCGCTGGACGCGACCGAGCGCGAGGGGCTGCAGCTGTTCGTCGAGAGCGGCTGTGCGTCGTGCCACAACGGCCCCAACTTCGGCGGCCAGGCCTACTTCCCGTTCGGCGTGGTCCAACGCCCGGGCGCGGAGATCCTGCCGGACGAGGACAAGGGCCGCTTCGCCGTCACGCGCACGGCCAGCGACGAATACGTGTTCCGGGCCGCCCCGCTGCGCAACGTCGAACTGACCGCGCCGTACTTCCACAGCGGCCAGGTCTGGGACCTGGAGCAGGCGGTGGCGATCATGGGCAGCGCGCAGCTGGGACGCGAACTGGACGCGCGGCAGACCCGCGCGATCGCCGCCTTCCTGCGCAGCCTGACCGGACGCCAGCCGCGCATCGAGCATCCGCTGCTGCCGCCGAGCACGGCGCGCACGCCGCAGCCCGAGTAACGGCGGCGTGGCGGGTGGCCCGGGTGCGACAATGGGCCGCTCGCCTGAACCAAGGAGCCCGGTATGTCCGGCCTGCCCCCCTGCCCGCAATGCCAGTCCACCTACACCTACGAGGACGGCGCGCTGCTGGTCTGCCCCGAATGCGGGCATGAATGGTCGCCGGCCGAGCAGGCCGAACAGGCCGCCGCCGCGCAGGACGCCGCCCAGGTCCGCGACGCCAACGGCACGCCGCTGGCCGATGGCGACAGCGTGGTGGTGATCAAGGACCTGAAGGTGAAGGGTTCCTCGCTGGTGGTGAAGGTGGGCACCAAGGTGCGCAACATCCGCCTGGTCGAGGGCGACCACGACATCGACTGCAGGATCGAGGGCATCGGCCAGATGGGGCTGAAGTCGGAGTTCGTGCGCAAGGCCTAGTGCGCGGGTGGGCGGCGGGGTGCCGGCCGGCGGTTTTCCGCTAGGCTTGCCCGACCCCCGTCGACCCCCTCTCCGCATGCGCATCATCAGCTTCAACGCCAACGGCATCCGCTCCGCTTCCAACAAGGGCTTCTTCACCTGGCTGGAAGGCCAGCAGGCCGACATCGTCTGCCTGCAGGAAACCAAGGCCCAGGAAGACCAGCTGGCCGACGCCTGCTTCCGTCCGCTCGGCCACTGCCACTACCGCGACGCCAGCACCAAGAAGGGCTACAGCGGCGTGGCGATCTACAGCCGCCGCGAGCCCGACGAGGTGCGCACTTCGCTGGGCTGGGCGCCGTTCGACGACGAGGGCCGCTACATCGAGGCGCGCTACGGCAACCTCAGCGTGGTCTCGTTCTACATCCCCTCCGGCTCCTCGGGCGAACTGCGCCAGGGCTTCAAGTTCCAGGTGATGGACTGGCTGCGGCCGATCCTCGACCAGTGGCTGGCCTCGGGCCGCGAATACGTGCTGTGCGGCGACTGGAACATCGTGCGCGCCCGCAACGACATCAGGAACTGGTCGAGCAACCAGAAGAACTCCGGCTGCCTGCCGGCCGAGCGCGCCTGGCTCAATTCCATGATCGCCGACGCGCATGGCGATGGCCTGGTCGCGCCGCCGGCGCATGGCTGGAAGGACAGCTTCCGCGTCGCCAGGCCCGACGCCGTCGAATACACCTGGTGGAGCAACCGCGGCGCCGCGCGCGCCAACAACGTCGGTTGGCGCATCGACTACCAACTGGCCACGCCCGGCATCGCCTCGGCGATCACCGGCTGCTTCGTCGAACGCGAGCCGCGCTTTTCCGACCACGCGCCCTACGTCGTGGACTACGACGCGTGAGCGCCGGCAAGGCGCCGGCGTGGAAGGCGTTCACGCAGCCGGCGGCGTGGACGATGTTCTTCTTCGGCTTCGCCTCGGGCATGCCGTTCCTGCTGGTGGCCGGCACCCTGGCCTACTGGCTGAAGGAAAACGGGATCGAGCTGCGCAACATCACGCTCATCGCCAGCGCCGGCATGACCTACACGCTGAAGTTCCTGTGGGCGCCGCTGGTGGACCGCTGGCGGCTGCCGCTGCTGGGGCGCTTGGGCCAGCGCCGCGGCTGGCTGCTGCTGGCCCTGCTGGTGGTGATCGCCGGCCTGCTGCTGATGGCCCAGCTCACGCCGGACCGGCTGGCCGCCTTCGTGTGGATCACCCTGATGACCGCCTTCGCCGGCGCTACGCTCGACATCGCGGTGGACGCCTACCGTGTGGAAATCGCGCCCAACACCTCGCAGGGCGCGCTCGTGGCCACCTACTCGCTGGGCTATCGCATCGCCCTGATCGTGACCGGCGCGCTGGCCCTGGTGCTGGCCGACCACGTCGCCTGGCCGGTGGTCTACCGCGCGATGGCGCTGGTGATGCTCGTGCCGGTGGTGGCGGTGCTGGTGGCGCGCGAGCCGGACGTGGTGCGCGTGCGCGCGCAGACCTGGTCGCAGGGCCTGCGCGAGGGCGTGGTCGAACCCTTCGCCGATTTCTTCCGGCGCTTCGGCGGCGCGCTGGCGCTGGGCCTGCTGGGCTTCATCCTGCTGGCCAAGATCTCCGACCAGTCGCTGGGCGGCGGGATCATGGCCCCGTTCTACCTGGACCAGGGCTTCACCAAGACCGAGATCGCGGCCGTGTCGAAGGTCTACGGCATCTGGGTGGGGATCGCCGGGGTGTTCCTCGGCGGCATCGCGGTCGCGCGCTGGGGCGTGAAATGGCCGCTGCTGGCGGGCGTGGTGCTGGGCGCGGTCAGCAACCTGCTGTACCTGTGGCTGATCGGCGCCGATGGCGACGTGTGGAAGCTCACCTTCGTCATTTCCGGCGAGAACCTGGCCCAGGGCTTCCAGGGCACCACGCTGGTGGCCTTCCTCTCGGCCCTGGTCAACCAGCGCTTCACCGCCACCCAGTACGCGCTGTTCTCCTCGCTGGTGATGCTGCCGGGCAAGGTGCTCAGCGCGGTGTCGGGCAGCATCGTCGAGGTGACCGGCTACGGGATCTACTTCGCGATCACCACGGCCGTGGCGGTGCCGGCGGTGGCGCTGTTCTTCTGGTTGAAACCGAGGCTGCAGTTGTCGGACGATGGCGCGGCCACCGCGACCGGGGAAGCGTCAGGATGACCGATATCGTGCTCAGGGACGCCGACCCGATCCTGGTCGACCGCATCGGCCGCGTGGCCACCGCCCGCGGCTGGGACATGGCCCATGCGGTGCAGTACCTGCTCGAGCAGGGGCTGCACGTGTTCGAGGGTGACGGCTCGGTGCGCTTCGACTCGGCCGAGGCCGATGCGCTGCAGGCGATGATCGCCGCGCTGGAGCAGGTGCCCGACGATCCGGGCTACGCCTCGATCGGCCGCGTCTCCCGCGGCGCGGCCTGAGCAAGGGCGCCCGGCCGTGGCTGGCAGGCTGCGCCTGGCACCGCCCGGGCCGTCCCCGGTCCTGCACCGGCAAGCGCGACCATCGCCGGGGGGGCGATGACCGGGCAGACCCTCTGGCTCGCATTTTGTCGTTCTGCTGGCCGCGCGCTGTTGCTGGCCCTCGCCGCCGCGCCGCCGGCGAGGGGCGATGGCTCGTGCGGGTGAATGGCACGCGTTTCGTGCGCGGCCGCAAGCCCGCTGCAACCCGGCCGGCGCCGGACGTATCTGCTCTTGCCCGCTATTGCCCATCCAAGGAACCGCCCATGACCCGTTGTTGCATCGTGATCGCCATTCTCCTGGCCAGCCTGCTGCTGGCACCCGCGCGGGCGCAGCCCGCTGCCGGTGACGACGCTGCACGCGCGCGCGCCGTGGTCGAGGACCTGCTGCGCATTCCCAATCCGCAGGGCGTGCAGGAGACCTACCGACAGCGCATCAACGGCGTCGACCACTGGATCAGCATCCGCGGCCAGGATCGCGCCAACCCGGTCGTGCTGTTCGTCCATGGCGGACCGGCCCAGCCGACGATCCCGAGCCTGTGGCAGTTCCAGCGTCCGCTGGAGGAATACTTCACGATGGTCAATTACGACCAGCGCGGCGCAGGCAAGACCTTCCGCGAGGACCATTCCGAGGCCCTCGCTCAAACGCTGCGCATCCAGACCTATGTCGACGACCTGGTGGCGATGGCGGAGCACGTTCGCGCGCGGCTGGGCAAGCAGCGCCTCGTCCTCATGGGCCATAGCTGGGGCACGATCGTCAGCATGCACGCGGCGCTGGCGCGGCCGGACCTGTTCCATGCCTATGTCGGCATCGGCCAGGTGATCGACGTGCAGGAGAACGAGCGCCTGAGCCTGGAATTCGGCCTGTCGGAGGCCCGGCGCCTGGGCAACACCGAGGCGATCGGCGAGATGGAGGCGCTGCTGCCATACCCGGGCACCGCGCCACTGACCCGCGAGCGGATCGTCGCAGCACGCAAGTGGCCGCAGCACTTCGGCGGCATGGCGGCGCACCGCGACGCCAGCAACCTGTGGTTCTACGGGGCGGGGCGGCTGTCACCCGACTACGATGCGGAGGATCGCGCCGCGGTGAACGCGGGCAACGTGTTCACCCTCGGACGTGTGCTGGACGAGTTCCTGCAGGTCGATTTCAGCGACGTGCGGGCCTTCCCCATTCCGGTGGTGATGCTGATGGGCCGCTACGACTACACCACGCCCTCGCAACCCACCGCCGAGTGGCTGGAGCGGGTGGATGCGCCCTTCAAGCGCGGCATCTGGTTCGAGCGCTCGGGGCACATGGTGCCTTGGGAGGAGCCGGGCAAGACCCTGGTCAGCCTGCTGGAGGTCGTGCGGCCGCTGACGGGCGAGTAGCGCGCCGCGCGGACTCAGGGCGGGTAGATCCCGCCCAGCACGCGCGGGCCGGCCGCGCCGGTGACGCTGGGCAGGTTGCCGGGCAGGCCCAGCACGGTCTGCCGCGCCAGCCAGGCGAAGCCCATGGCCTCGACGTGGTCCGGATCGATGCCGTGCGCGGCGGTGGACTCGACCAGCGCGCCGGGCAGGGCGGCGGCCAGCGCCGCCATCAGCGCCGGGTTGTGCACGCCGCCGCCGCAGGCGATGACGCGCGTGGTCCCCGGCTGGGTGGCGAGCAAGGCCTGCGCCACGGTGCGCGCGGTGAGCGCGTTGAGGGTGGCCTGCACGTCGGCCGGCGACTCGTCGCCGCGCAGCCGCGCCTCCACCCAGCCCAGGTGGAAGTGGTCGCGCCCGGTGGACTTGGGTGGCGGCTGGCCGAACCAGGGATCGTCGAGCAGGCGCTCGAGCAGGGCCGGGTCCACGCGCCCGCGCGCGGCGAAGGCGCCGTCGCGGTCGAAGTCCTCGGCCAGGTGGCGCAGGGTCCAGGCATCCATCAGCGCATTCGCCGGGCCGGTGTCGAAGCCACGCACCGGCCCGCGCCCCGGCAGCAGGGTCAGGTTGGCGATGCCGCCGAGGTTGAGCACGGCGCGGTCCTCGTCCGGCGCGTGCAGCAGGGCCGCGTGTAGGCCGGGCAGAAGGGGCGCGCCGTGGCCGCCGGCGGCGATGTCGCGGCGGCGCAGGTCGGCCACCACGGCAATGCCGGTGCGTTCGGCGATGGTCGACGGGTCGCCCAGCTGCAGGGTGAACGGGTACGGGCCCCAGGGCCGATGGCGCAGGGTCTGTCCGTGCGATCCGATCGCGCGCACGGACCGCGCCGGGATCCCGCTGTCGGCCAGCGCGAGGTTGGCGGCCTCGGCGAAGGCACGCGCCACGCGCACGTCGAGTTCGGCGATGGCGTCGAGCGAGAGCGAGGCGCCCTGCTGGCCGAGCGCGACCAGCTGCGCGCGCAGCGCCGGGTCCCAGGGGTAGGTGCGGCCGAACAGCAGGCGCGCGGCGCCATCGGCGAAGTCCACCAGGGCCGCGTCGATGCCGTCGGCGCTGGTGCCCGAGATCAGGCCAAGGAAGAGGTCGGACATGCGCCGATTCTACGGGCGCCGCATCGCGGCGCCGGCCACGCCGAGCGGGCTGCGGTGGCTCAGCCCTTGTGGGCGCGCGCAGGGGTGGTGGCGGCGGCCACCTGCGGGTCTTCGGCCGACGGACGCGCCGGGACCGTGGCGTAGAGGATCTCCTCGACGTCGCGGATGCGCTCGAGCGCCGGCGCGGTCTGCTTGCGGAACTGGGCCAGCGCGGCCCCGCTCAGCGGCTCGGGCGGCGGCATGGTGTGCTGCAGCGGGTTGCGGTGCACGCCGTTGACCCGGAACTCGTAGTGCAGGTGCGGGCCGGTGGACATCCCGGTCGAGCCGACGTAGCCGATCACGTCGCCCTGCGAGACGCGCTGGCCGCGCTTGAGCTTGGCCGTGCGCGACATGTGCGCGTACAGGGTGGTGTGGCCCTTGCCGTGGTCGAGCACCACGGTGTTGCCGTAGCCGCCCTTCCAGCCGGCCGAGACCACGCGTGCGTCGCCGGCGGCCATGATCGGGGTGCCGGTGCGCGCGGCGTAGTCCACGCCCTTGTGCATGCGCGAGGTGCCCAGCACCGGGTGGCGGCGGGTGCCGAAGCGCGAGCTCAGGCGGGCGTACTGGATCGGGCTGCGGATGAAACTCTTCTTCAGCGGCCGACCGTCGGCGGTGAAGTACTCGCCCTTGCCGTTGCGCTCGAAGCGCACCGCCGTGAAGGGCTTGCCCTTGGCGGTGAACACCGCCGCGGTGACCGGGCCGGTCTTGATCAGTTCGCCCTCGCGCCAGGTCTGCTCGACCACCACGCTGAAGCGGTCGCCGGAGGTGACGTCGCGGTCGAAGTCGATGTCGTACTTGAACACCTCGTCGGTGAGCGTGGTGATCACCGACGGGCTGAGGCCCAGCTTGCGCGCCGAATGGAACAGCGACTTGCCGACCTTGCCGCTGATCACCGCGGTGCGGACCTCGACCGGGCGTTCGATGACCTTCTCGACCACCTTGTCGCCGGCCAGCGAGAGTTCCACGCGCTGGGTGTCGTTGCGGTCGTAGCGCAGCGCCAGCAGGCTGCCGTCGGCGGCGACGTCGAAGCCCAGCTCGGCGCCCGGGCGCAGGCGGGTGAGCGCCTGGCGGTCGGCGGAGGCCTCCAGCAGGCGGTGCATGACGCTGGCCGGGATGTCGCGGGCGGCGAAGATGGAGCCGAGGGTCTGGCCCTTCTCGACCTTGACCACGTCCCAGGCGCGCTGCTGCTCGGCAGGGCGCGCGGCGTGCGCGCGCAGCGGCGGCAGCGGCAGCGACATGGTGGTCAGCCCGGGGCCGTCGCCGGCACCGGCGCCACGCATGACGTTGGAGAAGCCCGGGACCATCGCGATGACCAGTGCGCCGAGGGTGGCGAACAGGCTGGCGTGCGCCCAGTCGCGACGGGTCCAGCGGCCATTGAACGGGAACCGCGCCGCCGCATCCCGGGGATCGGCGTAACGCGCCTCGTTGGCGGTGTTCTCGGCGGCGGCCCGCAGGTTCTGCTCCCGGATGGCCTGGTGCGGATCCGGGGAAATCTGTGGCGGCTGCGTCATTGCGGTGTCCAGAAGGCGTGACGGGCGCGTCAGCGGGGTACGATAAGCACATGAAAACCGAGCGTCAAACCCTTGTCGCGCAAGGGTTTTCGTCCTGCCTCACGCTTTTACATATATTTAATCAAAAAGCTTGAACTGCGTCACAGTTTTAACATCATCCCTCGGACAATCCGCCATGCAGCCTGTCTCCCCCGATCCTGCCGCCCTGGAACTCATCGCCCGCGGCGCCGACGAGATCCTCAAGCGCGAGGACCTGGCCGCGCGCCTGGCCAGCGGGCGCCCGCTGCGGATCAAGGCCGGGTTCGACCCGACCGCTCCCGACCTGCACCTGGGCCATACCGTGCTGCTGAACAAGATGCGGCAGTTCCAGGACCTGGGCCACCAGGTGGTGTTCCTGATCGGCGACTTCACCGGGATGATCGGCGACCCCTCCGGCAAGAGCGCCACGCGCAAGGCGCTCTCGCGCGAGGACGTGCTGGCCAATGCCGAGACCTACAAGGCGCAGGTGTTCAAGGTGCTCGACCCGGAGCGCACCGAGGTGCGCTTCAACTCCGAATGGTTCGGGGCGATGGGCGCGGCCGACATGATCCGCCTGGCCTCGACCCACACCGTGGCGCGGATGCTCGAGCGCGACGACTTCGCCAAGCGTTACGCCGGCCAGCAGCCGATCGCGATCCACGAGTTCCTGTATCCGCTGGTGCAGGGCTACGACTCGGTGGCGCTCGAAGCGGACGTCGAACTGGGCGGAACCGACCAGAAGTTCAACCTGCTGATGGGCCGCGGCCTGCAGGAACACCACGGCCAGGCGCCGCAGATCGTGCTGACCATGCCGCTGCTGGTGGGCCTGGACGGGGTCAACAAGATGTCCAAGTCGCTGGGCAACTACATCGGCGTGACGGAACCGGCGATCGACATGGTCAACAAGACCATGAAGATCGGCGACGAGTTGATGTGGGACTGGATCGAGCTGCTGAGCTTCGAGATCTCCATCGAGCAGGCGCGCGCGCTCAAGGCCGAGGTCGCCGCCGGGCTCAATCCGCGCGACATCAAGCTGCGCCTGGCGCGCGAGATCGCCACCCGTTTCCACGACGCGGCCGCGGCCGAGACCGCGATCGCCGGCTGGCACGCCGCGGTCACCGGCCAGGGCGATACCTCGCTGCTGCCGCTGCAGGACGTGGTGGTGCCGGCCGAGGGCCTGCGCATCGCCGCGTTGCTGACCGCCGCCGGCATCACCCCGTCCAACTCCGAGGCCAACCGCAAGCTCAAGGAGCGCGCGGTGAGGATCGACGGCGCGGTGGTGGAGGACGCCGCGCTGATGCTGGCCCCGGGCTTCGAGGGCATGCTGCAGGTGGGCAAGCGCAACTTCGCGCGGGTGCGCCTCATCACCGGATGACGACGCGCGCGCGGCAACGCTTGCGCGCATGGGACCAGGACTGCCGGATCAACTCGACGTGGTGGCCAGCATGGCGATCGCCATGCTGCTGGGTGGGCTGATCGGCTACGAGCGCGAACTCAAGCGGCGGCCCGCGGGCTTCCGCACGCACATGCTCGTGGCCGGCGCCTCGGCGCTGCTGGTGGGCATCGGCAGCATGACCGTGGACCTGCACCTGGACGGGCGCGGGCAGGGCGTGCTGCGGGTCGATCCGCTGCGTCTGGTCGAGGCGGTGATCAGCGGCGTGGCCTTCATCGGCGCGGGCACCATCTTCGGCGAGACCCGCCGCGGCGGCGAGGCCATCGCCGGCATCACCACCGCCGCCTCGCTGCTGACCGTGGCGGTGATCGGCGTGGCGGCAGGGCTGGACTACTACCTCGTGGCGGCGGCCGCGACCGCGCTGGCGCTGCTCGTGCTGGTGGGCCTGTCGTGGTGGGAGCGCCGCCACGCGCCGCCCGGCCAGTCGCCAGGGGCGCCGGTGAACTGACGGCTCAGGCCACGCGCAGCGCCGCCAGCACCAGCAGGGCCAGCACGCAGGCGTAGCCGGCGACCCAGGCCAGGCTGCGCGCCAGCGGGATGTCGGCCAGGTAGAAGACGCCGTGCGCGATGCGCAGCGCGACAAAGGCCAGCGCCAGCGAGGCGATGGTCGGTGCCTGAACGCCGGCCAGCTGCGCCATCAGTACGCCGGCGGCGAACGGAGCGAAGGCTTCGAAGGCGTTGAGGTGCGCGGCGTTCGCGCGCTGCACCCGGTAATTGCCTTCCTGCTTGGCCAGCCAGGCGCGCGGATTGCGATTGCTGTAGCCGCGCGCGCCGGTCTTGGCCAGGCCGATCCAGACATAGGGCAGCACGGCGGCGACCAGCACGCACCAGTAGGCTGTGGCGAGGCTCATGGACATCTCCTGACGAAGGGGTGTTGGAAGCGGCGCCTGCACAGGAAGACGGCGCCTTGCGGCGCCGTCTTCGTCTCTCCAGGCGATGGGGCGCCTGCTACTGCCGGGTCTGGTCCGCGCGCTGGGCATCGCGCGCGGCCTTGAACGGATTGCCTTCGTACCAGTTCGGCCAGGCCTGGCCATCGGCCAGCTCCTGACCGACCGCCTGCAGCAGCTCCAGGTCCTCGGCGATGCCGTCGAAGCGCCAGCCCTCGTGGACCTCGTCGCCCGGCTGGTGGTAGCGGCGCCCGTAGTCCTCGGCCGCGGCGCGGCCGGCCTCGGTGCCGCCCTCGCGCAGGTCGCTGCCGCCCTTGGCGTACAGCGCCGGCACGCCGGCCTTGGCGAAGTTGAAGTGGTCGGAGCGGAAATAGAAGCCGCCCGCCGGGTTGCCCTCTTCCACCAGCACGCGCTGCTGGGTGTTGGCGTGGTCGAGCAGGATGTCCTCCAGCTCGGAGTTGCCCTTGCCGGTCACCACCACGTCGCGCGCGCGGCCGCCGACGTTCATCGCGTCGAGGTTGATCACCGCGACGGTCTTCTCCAGCGGGAAGGCCGGCTGGGCGACGTAGAACTTCGAACCGAGCAGGCCCGACTCCTCCAGCGTCACCGCCAGGAACACCACCGAACGGCGCGGCGGCGCGGCCATGAACTTCTCGGCGATCTCGATGATGCCGGCCACGCCGGTGGCGTTGTCGACCGCGCCGTTGTAGATCGTGTCGCCCTCGCCCTCATGCGTGCCCAGGTGGTCCCAGTGGGCCACGTAGACGACGGTTTCCTCGGGCGCCTCGGTGCCGGGGATGTAGCCCACCACGTTGCGCGAGGACTTCTCGCTGACCGTGCTGCGCAGGTCGAACGAGACCTTGGCCTTGAGCGGCACGGCCTTGAAGCCCGGGCGATTGGCCGCCGCGTACATGTCCTGCAACTGCAGGCCGGACTCGGCGAACAGCTCCCGCGCGACGTCGCCGGTGATCCAGCCCTGGGCCGGCAGGCGCGGTTCGGGATCGTCCTCGGCGCGCAGGTCGAACTGCGGACCGGACCAGGAGTTCTTCACCACGTCCCAGCCGTAGGAGGCGCCGGCGTCGTCGTGCACGATCAGCGCGGCGGCGGCGCCCTGGCGGGCGGCCTCCTCGAACTTGTAGGTCCAGCGCCCGTAGTAGGTCATCCGGTTGCCCTCGAACAGGCTCTCGTCGTTGGCGTGGAAGCCCGGGTCGTTGACCAGGATCACCACCGTCTTGCCCTTGACGTCGAGGCCGGCGTAGTCGTTCCAGCCCAGTTCCGGCGCGTTGACGCCGTAGCCCACGAACACCATCTCGCTGTCCTCGACCGAGATCTCCGGCTTGCCGGTGCGGGTGCCGATCACCATCTGCGGGCCGAACTTCAGCTCGTGCAGCGTGCCGTTGCTGTCGACCTTGATCACCGTCGACTCGTCGGCGGTGGTCTCGACCATCGGCACGGTCTGGAAATAGGTGTCGTTGTCGCCGCCGGGCTTGAGGCCGATGCGCTCGTACTGCGCCTTGATGTACTCGACGGTCTTGTCCTCGCCCGGCGAGCCTGGGGCGCGGCCTTCGAACTCGTCCGAGGCCAGCGTGGTCACCAGCTCGCGCACGTCGTCCGGGTTGATGCCCGGCTGGAACTGGTGTTCGGCGGCGCTGTCCGGGGCCGCGGCATCGGCGGCGGGCGCGGCCGGTTCGCGGCTGCAGGCGGCCAGCAGCAGGCTGCCGGCGCAGGCGAGGATCAGGGGTGAACGCATTCGGTGGCTCCAGAAGACCAGAACCCCGATTCTACGCCGCGCGCCGGGCCGCCGGCGCGGCGCCCGGCCGTGCGCGGGGCCCGGCTACTCCCGGGGCGCGCGCGCCGTGCTGTAGGACACTGGCGTGGCGCCGGTGACCTTGCCGATGCGGGCGGTGTCGTGCACGTACAGGGTGACCTCGCGCTCGAACACCAGGTCGCCCTCGACCACCGCGCCAGGGCCGATGACGATCTTGGGCTTGCGCTTGCTCACCCGCACCGGGAACCAGTTGGCCGAGGGCTTCTCGATGCGGATGCCGCCGGCCACGTGCGAGCCGACGCCGACCGTGATGTCGCCGCTCACCGTCTCGATGCTGCCGGCCAGGTCCACGTCCACCAGGCCGATCGAGCCATTGACCGTCTCGATATCGCCGCCGATGCGGCCGCCCTGGTCGATGAAGATGCTGCCGTTGACCGTCTCCACGCCGTTGCGCACGGTCGCGCGCCGGCCGACGCGGATGCTGCCGTTCACGGTGGACAGGCTGTCGGCGCTGATGTCGTCCTCGGCGCGGATGCTGCCGTTCACCGTCTCGGCGTCGCGCACGCTGGCGCCGCTCTCGATGCTGACGCTGCCGTTGACGGTCTCCACGTCGCCGTAGGGCCGGCCGGCCTGGGCGACGACGCTGCCGTTGACCTTGCTGATGTCCTGCTGGGCGAATGCCGGGCCGGCGCACAGCAGCGCGGCCAGGGCCAGGGAGAGGGGAATGCGGGGTGCTGACATGGGTCGCTCCTGTAGCGGGGGCGCGGTTGCGGCTGCAACGGAGGCGCCGGCTTGGCGTTGTCCGACACTTTGCCCGCGCTTGGCTACAATCGCACCGGTCGAAAGTCACCGGGACTCCCGTCCGTGCCAGCCGTGCCCGCTCCCCGCCCCGTGCGCCCGAAGCCCGTCGTGCTGCTGATCCTCGATGGCTGGGGCCATCGCGACGACCCCCGCGACAACGCCGTCGCCCTGGCCAACGTGCCCACCTGGCGGCGCCTGCTCGCCGGGCACCCGACCACCCTGGTGCATACCGAGGGCCGCCACGTCGGCCTGCCGGACGGGCAGATGGGCAATTCCGAGGTCGGCCACATGAACATCGGCGCCGGCCGCATCGTCTACCAGGACCTGACCCGCATCGACGCGGCGATCGAGGACGGCAGCTTCTTCGACAACGCCGAACTCAACGCCGCCTGCGACGCGGTGCTGGCCAGCGGCGGCACGCTGCAGGTGATGGGCCTGCTCTCGCCCGGCGGCGTGCACAGCCACGAGGCCCACCTGTTCGCGATGCTGGAACTGGCCGCGCGCCGCGGCGTGCCGCGCGTGGCCGTGCATGCCTTCCTCGACGGCCGCGACATGCCGCCGCGCTCGGCCGAGCCGAGCCTGCGCGCGCTGCAGGACAAGTGCGCGGCGCTGGGCAATGCCCACATCGCCAGCGTCAGCGGCCGCTACTACGCCATGGACCGCGACAACCGCTGGGAACGCGTGCGCCGCGCGTGGGACGCGATCGTCGAGGCGCGCGGCGATGCGCCCGACGCGCTGACCGCGCTGCAGGCGGCCTATGCGCGCGGCGAGAACGACGAGTTCGTGGCGCCCACCGCGCTGGCCGGCGCCCAGCCGATGCGCGACGGCGACGCGGTGGTGTTCATGAACTTCCGCGCCGACCGCGCGCGGCAGCTCAGCGCCGCCTTCGTCTCGCCCGGTTTCGACGGCTTCGGCGCCGACGTGCGTCGACCGGCGCTGTCGCGCTACGTCTGCCTCACCGAATACGACGCCAGACTGCCGGCGCCGGTGGCGTTCGCGCCCGACAACCTGGCCAATACCCTGGGCGAGGTGCTGGGCCGGCACGGCATGACCCAGCTGCGCATCGCCGAGACCGAGAAGTACGCGCACGTCACCTTCTTCCTCAGCGGCGGCCGCGAGGAGCCCTACCCGGGCGAGGAGCGCATCCTGGTGCCGAGCCCAAAGGTCGCCACCTACGACCTGCAGCCGGAAATGAGCGCGCCGGAAGTGTGCGAGAAGCTGCTGGAGGCGGTCGAGGCCGAGCGCTTCGACGCGATCATCTGCAATTTCGCCAATCCCGACATGGTCGGCCACACCGGCGTGCTGGAGGCGGCGATCAAGGCGGTGGAGACGGTGGACACCGCGGTGGGCCGCATCGTCGAGGCGGTACGCGCCAGGGGCGGCGAACTGCTGGTCACCGCCGACCACGGCAACTGCGAGATGATGCGCGACCCGGCCACCGGCGAGCCGCATACCTCGCACACGGTCGGGCCGGTCGACCTGGTCTACGTCGGCAGCCGCGCCGCGCAGCTGCGCCGCGGCGGCGCCCTGCGCGACCTGGCGCCGACCCTGCTCGACCTGCTGGGCCTGGAGCGGCCGGCGGAGATGACCGGCACCAGCCTGCTGGTGCCGGAGGGATGATCCCTGCGGCGCGCGCGCCACTGGCGTGGGCGGTGCTGGTGCTGCTCGCGCTCGCGGCCCTGCCCGCGCCCGAGGCGCTGGCCCAGCGCGACAGCCGCGACGCCGAGCGCCGCCTCGAACGCATCCGCAAGGAACTGGGTGACGTCGCCAGCGAGCGGCGCAAGCTCGAGGGCGAGCGCGGCGACGCGGCCCGGGAGCTGCGCCAGGTCGACGAACAGGTGGCGCGCTCGGCGCGCACGCTGGGCGAGACCGAGGCCGAGCTGGCGCGCCAGCAGGCGGCGCTGGCCGAACTGGGCGGGCGCCGCGACACGCTGCAGGCCCGCGCCCAGGGCCAGCGCGACGAACTGCACGCGCTGCTGCGCTCGTCCTATGCCGGCGGCCGCGCCGCGGCGCTGAAGCTGCTGCTGGCGCAGGACCATGTGGCCGAGGCCGGCCGCGCGCTGACCTACCAGCGCTACCTGCAGCGCCAGCGCGCCGAGCGGATCGAGGCGCTGCGCGCCGAACTGGCCGAACTCGATGCGATAGAGAGCGACATCGCCGCCCGCCAGGCGGCCCTGGAGCAGGTGCGCGCGCGCCAGCGCGGCGAGATCCAGTCCCTGGAGGCCGACCGCCGCCGCCATACCGAGGCGGTGGCCAGACTCGAGCAGCGCTATCGCGACCGCAGTTCGCGCGAGCAGGCGCTGGGGCGCGATGCCAAGTCGCTGGAGCGGCTGCTGGCGCGGCTGCGCGCGGCCGCGGCCAAGGCCGAGGCGGAGCGTCGCGCGGCGGCGGCGCGCGCCGCCCGGCGCGAGAGCGCCGGCACCCCGCCGCGTGGCGGCCGCGCCACGGCGCCCGCGCGCAGCGCGCCGGTGCAGGTGGGCGGCCTGAGCTGGCCGGTCTCGGGCACCCTGCTGGCCGGCTACGGCGGGCGCATGCCCGATGGCCGCAGCAGCAGCGGCGTGCTGATCGGCGCGCCGCTGGGCGCGAAAATCCAGGCGGTGGCCGACGGCACGGTGGTGTTCGCCGAATGGATGACCGGTTACGGCATGATCCTGATCGTCGACCACGGCAACGGCACGATGAGCCTGTACGCGCATTGCGAAACCCTGCTCAAGGAAGCCGGGGCGCCGGTGCGTCGCGGCGATGCGGTGGCCACGGTCGGCAGTTCCGGCGGCCAGGGCCAGCCGGCGCTGTACTTCGAACTGCGCCGCAACGGCCAGCCGGTCAATCCCAACAGCCTCCTGCAGCGCCGCTGAGCGCGCCGCCGCCGCTGCGGCGCGCTTCACGGATTTAAGGAGGCCGCCCGCATAATCGGGCCGTGCCGCGGCGCCCGCCCGGCGCGCCCCCCGTCCGGAGTCCTGCATGCCCGTCCGCCTCTCCCCGTCGCTCCTCGTGCTGCCGTTGACCCTGGCGCTGGCGCCCATCCTGGCGCAGGACGCGGCCCCGGCCGCGCCCCCGGCCAGGCCGCCTGCGGAGACCCCCGCGACGCCGCCTGCCGGCGGGGCGCAGGTCCCGGCGACGCCGCCCGAGGCGGAACCCGCACCGCCCGCCCAGCCGCGTGAGGCCCAGGATCCGGCCGCGCCGGTCGAGGTCGACGAGGTCCAGGTCGACGAGGTGGACGTGGACCAGGCGCCGGCCGGCGACACGCTCAGCGGCGCCAGCGACGATCCCGACGCGGTGGAAAGCGCGACCACGCGCGTGCCGCTGGAGGAGATCCGCCGCTACGTCGGTCTGTTCAACGCGATCCGCGCCGGCTACGTGGATCCGGTCGACGACCGCAAGCTGATGGACTCGGCCATCCGTGGCCTGCTGCTCGACCTCGACCCGCACAGCGCCTACCTGGAGAAGAGCGCGGCCGAGGCCTTCAGCGAGGGCACCACCGGCGCCTACGACGGCATCGGCGTGGAAGTCCTGCAGTTGCCCGACGGCAAGGTGCGGGTGATCGCGCCGATCGACGACACGCCGGCGGCCAAGGCCGGCATCCGCGCCGGCGACACCATCGTCTCGGTCAACGGCCGCCCGCTGACCCCGGCCGACGCCGAAGGCCCCGGGCCGCTGCGCGGGCCGCCGGGCAGCACCCTGGTGCTGGGCATCGAGCGCGAGGGCGAGGCGCAGCCGCTGCAGCTCACCGTCCGCCGCGAGACCATCCGCGTGGCCAGCGTGCGCGGTCGCATGCTCGAGCCGGGCTACGGCTACGTGCGCATCAGCGCCTTCCAGGTCGAGACCGGCGAAGACTTCTCGCGCGAGCTCGCGCGCCTGAATGCCGAGGCCGGCGGCCGCCTGCGCGGGCTGGTGATCGATCTGCGCAGCAATCCCGGCGGCCTGCTCACCGCGGCGGTGCGGGTGGCCGACGACCTGCTCGAGAGCGGGCGCATCGTCAGCACCCGCGGCCGCATCGACGCCAACGACACCGAGTTCAACGCCACCCCGGGCGACCTGCTCGAGGGCGCGCCGGTGGTGGTGCTGATCGACGCCGGTTCGGCCAGCGCCTCGGAGGTGCTGGCCGGCGCGCTGCAGGACAACGGCCGTGCGCGCATCGTCGGCAGCCGCAGTTTCGGCAAGGGCTCGGTGCAGACCCTGCTGCCGCTGGGCAACGGCGATGCGGTCAAGCTCACCACGGCGCGCTACTACACGCCCAGCGGGCGCTCGATCCAGGCCCGCGGCATCGATCCGGAAGTGGTGCTGCAGCCCGAGGCGGGCGAGGCCGCCGGCCCGCTGCCGCCGCGCCAGATCGAGGCGATGCTGCCCGGCCACCTGCGCGGCGACGAGGAAGAAGGCGCCGCGGCCGGCGACGTGCTGCCGGGCGAGGCCCCGGTCCAGGCAGCACTGGCCGAACTGAAGAAGCCCCGCGACACGGCCGCCAGGCCGGCGGCCGCGACCACGCCAGCGCGCGACTAGGCGCGGGGCGGTCCAGGGGTCGGCCGGCTCAGGGCGGGCCGGCCACGCGCAGGCCCAGCAGCACCAGGGCCAGGCCCAGCGCTACGCTCGCGCCGACGTAGCCGCCGGCCAGCAGCCACTCGCCGCGGCGCAGCAGCTGCACCGTCTCCAGACCGAAGGCCGAGAACGTGGTGAAGCCGCCGAGCACGCCCACCATCAGCAGCAGCCGCAGTTCCGCGCCCAGCCAGCCGGCGTGGCGTTCGCCCAGCCCGGCCAGCAGGCCGACGGCCAGGCAGCCGGCCAGGTTCACTACCAGGGTGCCGAGCGGGAACCTCGGGGCGGCGCCGGACTGCTGGACCCAGGTCGCCAGCACGTAGCGCGCGACCGCGCCGGTGGCGCCGCCGGCGGCCACGAGCAGGAGGGCGAGGGCGTTGGGGATCGGGGCGGGGAGCATGGGCGGCGCGGCGTCGAGGCCCGGTCGGCCCCTGCGCAGTATCGTCCAGACGGCCGGCTCCGCGCCGGGTGTCTGGGAGCAGCCCGCCGAGCCCGCGCCGGCCGGGCGCGCCGGGGCTGCGATCGGGAGTGGCGGCTAGCGCGGGCGCGCGGGCAGCGGGAAGGGTGTGACTACCTTCTCGCCGGATTCGGCGTCGCGGATCGCCGACTGGCCCTTCTTCTCCACTTCCTCCACGCGCAGGATCGACTGCATCGGCAGGTGCAGGGTGCGGGTGTTGCCGAACTCGTCGCGCAGCCGCTCCTCGGTGGGGTCGACCACCAGCCCGTCGTGCAGGTCGAAGACCAGGTCGGCCACTTCGACGAAACCCCACAGTCGCCCGCTGTCCACGCGCTGCGCGTACAGCTCGTAGACCTTGCCGTGGTTGAGGAAACTGACCTTGTAGAGCGTCTTGCCCATGCCGGTGGTTCGGTTGCGTGAGCGCCGTGGCGCGATGCCGGTGAAGATGCGGGTCGGTCAGTAGCCTTTCAACCGTCGCAGCCGCCGGGCGATGGCGCCGCGCGAGGCGATGGCGAACACGATGCCGAAGGCGAAGCCGGCCGCGTGCGCGGCCCAGGCCACCGCGCCGAACGCCGGGCCGATGTAGGCGAACACCACCTGCAGCGCGGCCCACACCCCGATCAGCAGTGAGGCCGGCGCGCGCACGAATTCCAGGAACAGCCCCAGCGGCACCACCACGCCCAGCCGCGCCTGCGGGAACAGCGCCAGGTAGGCCCCGATCAGCGCCGAGACCGCGCCGCTGGCGCCGATGATCAGCCGGTCGGGGGCGCCGATCACCAGCACCGCGAACAGGTTGGCCAGGGCGCCGCCGAGGAAGAACAGGGCCAGGACCCGCCACGGCCCCATCACCCGCTCGGCCGGCAGACCGAAGATCAGCAGGAACACCAGGTTGCCCAGCAGGTGCGCCCAATCCGCGTGCAGGAACAGCGCGCTCAGCAGGCGCAGCCAGTGCCCGGGGTCCATCCACGGCAGCCAGGGGTCGACGCCCGCCGGACCACCGGTCAGCGCGCCCCACTCCAGCATCAGCGCCCGCTGCCCGGCATCGGGCCGCGAGATCGCCCAGATGAAGGCCGCCCACAGGGCGGCGACCAGCAGCGGACTGGCCCAGCGCGGCGAGGTCCGGACGCGGGTGGGAACGGAGACGAACATGGCCTTCCACCATACCCGTTCACCCCGTCCGGAGCGCAAGTCCGGGGCCGTTGGAGGGTGCCGAACCGCACGTTTACCACACGGCGCGGTACGGTATAGTGCGCGCCGCGTCGTGGGTCGGGAGGGAGAATTCCGGCGGCGAAGGCGGGCAGGTCCCGCCAGCACTGCGACGCGGCACCCCGTCACCGGAGAAACCCACGCAATGCGCAAGCTTCCCCACGTCACCGTCCTGGCACTCGGCATCGCCGGCGCCATGGCCTTCGCGTCCAACGTCCACGCCGCCGGCTTCCAGCTCAAGGAAAACAGCGTCAAGTCGCAGGGCAGCTCGTTCGCGGGCACCGCGGCCAAGACCGGCGACAGCTCGGTCGTGACCAACAACCCGGCGGTGATGACCCAGTTCGAGGGCAGCACCTTCCAGGCCGACCTGACCGCGATCGACCTCAACTACGAGTTCGAAGGCACCGCCACCGACGCCTTCGGCCGCCCGATGACCGGCAGCGACGGCGGCAACGCCGGCGCCGTGACCCCGATCCCGGCGATCTCCTACATCCGCAAGCTCGACAACGGCGTCGCGCTCGGCGCGATGATCAGCGCCCCGTTCGGCCTGAAGACCGAATACGAGGACAACTGGGTGGGCCGCTACTTCGCCCACACCTCGGACGTGCGCATCGTCGACCTGGCCCTGTCGGGCGCGCTCGACATCACCGACCGCTTCTCGGTCGGCATCGGCGCGATCATCTCGCGCGCCGACGTGACGCTGTCGCGTTCGGTCGACTTCGGCTCGCTGCTGTACTCCAACCCGCAGACCCGTCCGCTGCCCTTCGCCCAGCCGCAGGCCGCCGATGGCTTCGTCGAGATCCAGGGCGACGACAACGGCTTCGGCTGGCTGGTCGGCGCGCACTTCCGCCCGACCGACGCCGTCGCGATCGGTGTGAGCTACCGCTCGGAGATCGATTACGAGCTGAGCGGCACCGCCGACTGGACCGTGCCGGGCAACGTGCAGGCCGTGTTCGGCGCCAGCCCGATGACCGCCCCGCTGTTCCAGGACGGCCCCGGTGGCGCGGATCTGACCACCCCGTCGATCCTCTCGGTCGGCGCGACCTGGCAGGTCAACGACCGCTTCATGCTGGCCGCGACCTGGGCTGAGACCGGCTGGTCGTCGCTGCGCGAAGTGCGCATCGAGTTCGACAATCCCGATCCGGACGCGGTCGAACCCTTCGAGTGGAGCGATTCGACCTTCGTCTCGCTCGGCGCCGAGTACCAGCTCAACGAGCGCTGGACCCTGCGCGGCGGCATCGCCCACGACGAGACCCCGACCAACATCGAGCACCGCACCCCGCGCCTGCCCGATGCGGACCGTCGCTGGTACTCGATCGGCGCGACCTGGAAGGCCAGCGACGCGCTGGACGTGAACTTCGCCTTCTCGCACCTGAAGCCGGACGACCCGCGGGTGGACTTCGAAGCCGGCGGCAGCCGCATCGTCGGTCCCTTCGACGGCTCGGCCAACCTGTTCGGCGTCTCGGCGCAGTACCGGTTCTGATCGTGGCAGCATTGCGATGAAAGAAAGCCCCGCTCCGGCGGGGCTTTTTTTTGTTGGGTGTTCCGATCGGGTGCGTGCACGGAAGGTTCGCGCACCGCGCTGTTGCGGTCCGTGGGGACGCGGTCGCTGGTGGTGGCGCAGGGCGGGGTTTCCTAGGCGTGTGCGCCACGCAGGGCTTGGCAAACGCACTTGTTTGGTCGGGCCGCCGCAGGGCGGTGGGTGCCCTGCGTTGCGTGGCAGGTCGCGTCACGGCGGCTGCCCGTCTGGTCCGCCGAAGCGTGGCGGGGGCGTGCGTTTTCGTCCGAGGCGACACCTCCTACGCGCGCCAGCTCGTCCCGTCCGCTGCGGTGGGGCGGGCGTCTCGCAAGCACGGGCGTGTTCACTGATCGCGCCAGGCTTTCGGCCCGCCGCGGCGCGCGGCGTTTGGTAGGTACCGCGCGGCAATGCCGCGCAAGCGCACTCACCCGGTCCGGCCCGCCACAGCGCGGCGGGCGCTCATGGCTGCGCGCGGCAGTGCCGCGCAAACCGCAGCTGTTCGCCCGGCCCGCCGCAGCACGGCGGGCGTTCGCAGGCACGCGCGGCAGTGCCGCGCAAACCGCAGCTGTTCGCCCGGCCCGCCGCAGCACGGCGGGCGTTCGCAGGCACGCGCGGCAGTGCCGCGCGCACGACGTGCCTACTCACCCAACGTCAGCAGGGAGGCGTTGCCGCCGGCGGCGGTGGTGTTGATGGTGACGGTCTTCTCGGTGGCGAAGCGGGGCAGGTAGTGCGGGCCGCCGGCCTTGGGCCCGGTGCCGGACTGGTTCTGGCCGCCGAAGGGCTGCACGCCCACCACCGCGCCGATCTGGTTGCGGTTGACGTAGACGTTGCCCACCTTCGCGCGCTGCACGATGCGCTCGATGGTCTCGTCGATGCGCGAGTGGATGCCCATGGTCAGGCCGTAGCCGGTGGCGTTGATCGCATCGACCACCGCGTCCAGCTCGCTGGCCTGCCAGCGGATCAGGTGCAGGGCCGGGCCGAAGTTCTCGCGGGTGAGCTGCGAGAGCGAGTCCAGCTCCCAGGCGCGCGGCGCGAAGAACGTGCCGTGCTCGGTGCCCGCGCCCAGCGGCGCCTGCGCGATCAGGCGTGCCTGGCCCTGCATGCGCCCGGCGTGCTCGTCGAGCAGGCACCTGGCATCGTGGTCGATCACCGGGCCCACGTCGGTGGACAGCAGGGCAGGGTCGCCGACGCTGAGTTCGGCCATGGCGCCGGCGAGCATGCTGGCGACCTTGTCGGCGATGTCGGCCTGCACGAACAGCACGCGCGCGGCCGAGCAGCGCTGGCCGGCCGAGGTGAAGGCCGAGGCCAAGGCATCCTTGACCAGCTGCTCGGGCAGCGCGGAGGAGTCGGCGATCAGCGCGTTCTGGCCGCCGGTCTCGGCGATCAGCACGCCGATGGCGGCATCGCGCGCGGCCATCGCGCGGTTGATCGCGCGCGCGGTGTCGGTCGAGCCGGTGAAGGCCACGCCGGCCACCCGCGGGTCGGCGGTGAGCGCGGCGCCGACGCTGGCCCCATCGCCCGGCACGTACTGCAGCGCGGCGGCGGGGATGCCGGCCTCGTGCAGCAGGGTCACCGCCTGCCAGCCGACCAGGTTGGTCTGCTCGGCCGGCTTGGCGATCACCGCATTGCCCGCGACCAGGGCCGCGGCGACCTGGCCCACGAAGATCGCCAGCGGGAAGTTCCACGGGCTGATGCACACGAACACGCCGCGTCCGGACAGCTGCAGGGTGTTGGACTCGCCGGTGGGTCCGGGCAGGGCCTCGGGCGCGAACAGGCTGCGCGCCTGGCCGGCGTAGTAGCGCAGGAAATCGACCGCCTCGCGCACCTCGGCCACGCCGTCGGGGATGGTCTTGCCCGCTTCTTTCGTGCACAGCGCGATGAACTGCGGCATGCGCTGTTCCAGCAGGTCGGCCGCGCGCTCCAGGGCCGCGGCGCGGGTGGCCACCGGGGTGGCGTCCCAGTCGGGCTGCGCGGCGACGGCATTGGCCAGGGCGCGCTCGACGGTGGCGGCGTCGGCGGCCTGCCACTGGCCCACGCGCTGGCGGCGATCGGCCGGGTTGCTCACCTCGATCCACGGCCCGGTCGGCTGCGCGCCCGGCACCAGCGGCGCGGCGCGCCAGTCGGCGCCCGCCGCATCGATCCGCGCGGCCAGGCGGCGCAGCTGGTCGTCGTCGGCGAGGTTCACGCCCATGGAATTGCTCCTGTCGAGGCCATGGCTGCGGTAGAGGTCGACCGGCAGCGGAATGCGGGGGTGGGGGATGGCGTCGAAGCCGGAGACGACCTCGACCGGATCGCGCACCAGTTCGTCGATCGAGATCGCTTCATCGCTGATGCGGTTGACGAAGCTGGAGTTGGCGCCGTTCTCCAGCAGGCGGCGCACCAGGTAGGGCAGCAGGTCCTCGTGCGAACCCACCGGCGCGTACACCCGGCAGGGCACGTCCAGGCGTTCGGCCGGGATCACCTCGGCATAGAGGTCGTCGCCCATGCCGTGCAGCTTCTGGAACTCGTAGCCGCGCGCCTGTCCCACGGCCGCGGGCAGCAGGGCGCGCGCCATATGGTGGATCGCGGCGATGGTCTGCGCGTTGTGGGTGGCGAACATCGGGTAGATCGCATCGGTCGCCGACAGCAGCCGCACCGCGTTGGCCTGGTAGCTCACGTCGGTGTTGGGCTTGCGGGTGAACACCGGATAGGTCGGGTGGCCTTCGACCTGGGCGCGCTTGACCTCGCTGTCCCAGTAGGCGCCCTTGACCAGGCGCACGGGGATGCGACGGCCGTGTTCGCGCGCGAGCGCGGCGATCCAGTCGATCACGCAGGGCGCGCGCTTCTGGTAGGCCTGGACGACGATGCCGAAGCCTTCCCAGCCGGCCAGCGAAGGGTCGCTCCAGGCCGCCTCGATCACGTCCAGCGACAGCTCCAGCCGGTCGGCCTCCTCGGCATCGACGGTCAGGCCGATGTTGTAGCCCCTGGCCTGGCGCGCCAGCTGCAGCAGGCGCGGCGCCAGTTCGGCCAGCACGCGCTCGCGCTTGGCGTGCTCGTAGCGCGGATGCAGGGCCGAGAGCTTGACCGAGATCGACGGCGCGCCGATGGCGTCGGCGAACGGGCCGGTGCGGCCGATCGCATCGATCGCATCGCCGTAGGCCTGCAGGTAGCGGTCGGCGTCGGCCTGGGTCAGCGCGGCCTCGCCCAGCATGTCGAACGAATAGCGGTAGGCGGCATTGCCGCCCTTGCGCGAACGCGCCAGCGCCTCGCCGATGCTGCGGCCCATCACGAACTGGTGGCCCATGATCTTCATCGCCTGGCGCACGGCCAGGCGGATCACCGGCTCGCCCACCCGCCCGACCAGGCGCTTGAACGCGCCATGCGCGTCGCGCCGGGTCTCGTCGGCCAGGTCGACCAGGCGTCCGGTCAGCATCAGGCCCCAGGTCGATGCGTTCACCAGGACCGAATCGGACTGGCCCATGTGCTTCTTCCAGTCGGCCTCGCCGAGCTTGTCGCGGATCAGCCGGTCGGCGGTGTCCTGGTCGGGGATGCGCAGCAGCGCCTCGGCCACGCACATCAGCAGCACGCCTTCCTCGCTGCCCAGGTCGTACTGGCGCATGAAGGCTTCGATCGCGCCCTGGTCGCGGGCGCGGGCGCGCACCCTGCGCACCAGGTCGGCGGCGGTGGCGCGCACGGCCTCGCGTTCGGCCTGGCCCCAGCCCGGCGCGGGCTGGCGCGCCAGCGCGAGCAGCGCCTGCACGTGGGTGGTCTCCTCCAGCGTCCAGGCGCTGGTGATCGCAGCGCGCAGCGCGGAGCGCTCGGCGACGGAAGGGGCGAGGGGTTGCGGTGTGGTGGTCATCAGCAGGGCCTGCGGACGCCCGGTCCCGGGTGGACGCGGTGCGTGGAAACACGTCATTGTCGTGGCGGTGCCGGTGCGCGGATTGAACGTTTTCCGCAGCCCGGACGCCGCCCGCGGCACAAACGCGTCGCCGGCCGGCGGCCACGCGCGGCGCGCGGGCATTGCGCAGGCTGGCGGCGCCCGGCGCGACGCCGGTTTTCCGTCCCGCGCGAAATGGCGGCTTGCCCCTGCGGCGCAACGGCCGCTACCATTCAGGAGTTTTCGCGCGCCTGCAGGCCGGGGCACGCGACGTTGCAACGCGGCATCGCGCGGCGGCCCTGTCTGATGGGGCGGTCGCCGCGGTTCATCACCAGTTCGCTGGCGGCCCACGGGGTCGCGATCGAAGAGACTCGGGGTTCCAGCATGAGGCAGGCGCGTTATTCGCGGTGGGGATTGGCAGGTCTGGCGTTGTTGCCGTTCGCGGCACTGGCCGCGGATCCCAGCCCTTGGCAGTTGAACATGGGGCGTGGCGTCACCGAATCGGCGCGCCATGCCTACGAGGCCCACATGCTGGCCCTGATCATCTGCGTGGCCATCGGCCTGGTGGTGTTCGCCGCCATGGGCTACGCGATGTTCAAGTTCCGCCACTCCAAGGGCGCGGTGCCGGACACCAAGTTCACCCACAGCACCAGGCTCGAGGTGCTCTGGACGGTCGTGCCGGTGATCCTGCTGGTGATCATGGCCGTGCCGGCCACCGCCAAGCTCATCGCCATGTACGACACGCGCGATTCGCAGATGACCATCAAGGTCACCGGCGCGCAGTGGCTGTGGAAGTACGAGTACCTGGGCGAGGATGTCGAGATCGTCAGCCGCCTGGACAACGAGAGCAACCGCCTGCGCCAGGATCCGAACGTCACCCGCGCGCAGCTCGATGCGCACCCGGCCTACCTGCTGGACGTCGACAACCCGCTGGTGGTGCCGGTCAACACCAAGATCCGCTTCGTGATCACCGCCGACGACGTGATCCACTCCTGGTGGGTGCCGGCGCTGGGCTGGAAGCAGGACGCCATCCCGGGCCTGATCAACGAGGCCTGGACCGAGATCCTGGAGCCGGGCGTCTATCGCGGCCAGTGCGCGGAACTGTGCGGCAAGGACCACGCGTTCATGCCGATCGTGGTCAGGGCCGTCCCGCAGGAGGAGTTCGCGACGTGGCTGGCCTCGCAGAAGGCCGCCGGCCAGGCCCCTGCCGACCCCTCGCAGATCCCGGAGCAGGGCGACGGCACCCGCGCGCGCTCGGTCGATCCCGACATGGTCGATGACGTGCAGCAGGGCGAGGAGCCCGCCGCCCCGCAGGCGCCCGCCGCCGCTCCCGCCGACGCCACCAGCGCCGGCTGACCGAATTCGAAGGCACGATTCCTATGTCCAGCCATACCGCAACCGCCGACACCCACCACGACGCCCACGGCCACGGGCAGTCGTTCGTCGACCGCTGGTTCTTCTCCACGAACCACAAGGACATCGGCACGCTGTACCTGCTGTTCTCCTTCGTGATGTTCATCATCGGCGCGGCGATGAGCGTGGTGATCCGCCTGGAGCTGGCGGTGCCGGGCCTGCAGCACGTCAGCCCGCACTTCT